>Ga0213823_1000172_pt1 | contig 67944 bp, 64 predicted proteins | sample MC6MC0907MG_FD_179887 | JGI IMG/M metagenome (GOLD analysis project Ga0213823, IMG submission 179887) | Enriched soil aggregate microbial communities from Iowa State University, Ames, United States - MC6-MC0907-MG | ecosystem: Environmental > Terrestrial > Soil > Unclassified | place: USA: Iowa...
TCTACAGTACGGGCTCGATGCCCTAGGAGCGGCTCCGCTTCAAGACCTTCCCTCGATGATCAGTCGAGAACTTTCGCCTCTTGGGAGGCGAAAGTCGAGATACAAGGAGCGGCTTCAGCCGCGAAGCGAGCGCCGCGGTGGATGGCACCGGCTTTGCCGGTGTTCGCGGCTGAAGCCGCTCCTACAAGATCCGCGCCGAATCAGTAAGTTAGCGTTTGTTCTGTGAGAGCGGGCAAACGCGCTACAGAACCTGAGCCTGCAAATCCGCCAGAAAATCCCCAAACCCTTCCCGGGCGCGGCTGTCCACCCGGCTGCTGGTGGCCACACTGTGCCTGGCCGTCCACACGATCTGTGCACCACTGGCCTCCAGGTCGCGCACCAGTTGCACATCCTCGTGCGCCGGCAGCGGCTGAAAGCCGCCTACACGTTCATAGGCGCGGGCACACACACCCAGGTTGGCGCCATGTACATGCCGATGCCCCTCGCAGGCCTGATAGCCACTGCGGTACAACTTGCGCAGCGCAGCGCGCTGCCAGGGCTGCCAACGCTCGATGTGCACCGTGCCGCACACCACCTCGGCCGTGCAGGCCAGCTGCGACAGCAGCCAGTGCGGCGGCACCTGGCTGTCGGCATCGGTGCAGGCCAGCCAGCTGGCACCCTGTTCCAGCATCAGGGCTGCGCCCAGGCGGCGGGCCATGCCCACGCTGCCTGCTTCCACCGCCAGCGTCTGGACGCCAAAGCGCCTGGCCACCGCAGCACTGCCGTCGACGCAGCGGTCCAGCACCACCAGCACCTCGACCTGATGCCCCGCCTGCTCGGCCAAGGCAACTGCTGCAGCCACAGCCTTGAGGCACCGGCCCAGCCGGCGGGCTTCGTTGTGTGCGGGGATGACCACGGCGATCATGAGCATGTCTCGTCGAGGTCGACCACGCTGGGCTCGCATGACCAGTACTCCAGCAGGAAATCTGCCTCTTCATGGCGCAGCACCGGGTACAGCGGCAGGTGCTTGGCAAGCATCTGGTGAACTTCGCGGCCATCCTGCGGGCAGCCGGCGATAGGGTGGCGCCAATGGCAGGCGAGCAGGCCGCCGTCGTAAGTCAGGCTGGCGACGGACTGCTCGATCACTTGCAGCCAGTCGGTCGGGTCCAGGTAATAACCCATTTCGCTGAGCACGATCAGGTCGAAGCTGCCGCCGGGCCAGTCCCCCGGCAGGCAGCCCGTGACCACCGAGGCATTGTGCACACCCGCCAGGCGCTGGCGGGCCAGCGCTACAGCGGTGGGGTTGAGGTCCTGACACAACAGCTCGGCGCAGCGTTCGGCCAGGCCGGCGCTTAGTTCGCCATTAGCGCAGGCGGGCTCGAACACACGCTGGTAGCACTGCCGCGGCAGGCTGGCCAGCAGCAGGTCACGCTTGCGCCGCTCGTACCAGCGGGTGCGAAAAGCCCAGGGGTCTTCATTGTTGGCATACAGGTCGGCGAAATACTGCGCATCGAGGCTCATCAGCTATCCCCTTACATGAACACGAGTTCGAACGGTTGCAGCAGGCAATCGAGCAGGTGCGCGGGCAGCACCGGCGGCCGGTTCTGGTCCGGCTCCAGTTGGCTGTGGTGCGCGGCCAGCGCCTGGCGCTTGCGCGCCACGCGGGCCTCGTCCAGCTCCAGCCGATGCGCGCGGGGCCAGGGCAGGCGCGGGTCGTCAGGCGTCGCCCAGTGCCAGGCCCACACCGGTACCTCGACCAGTTGAACCTGGCGGGCCAGCGCCGCTTGCGCTGCCGCACGGCCAAGGGCTTCGTGGTCGCAGTGGCCGTCGCCTCGCCAGGTGGTCATCAGCACGTCATCGGGCCTGAGCAACTGGTTGAGGTGGTTGACCAGAAAGGCCTCGTCGCGGGGCAACGCACCGTCCTTGAGGTGCAGCCGCCGCCAGTCCAGTTGATTGACGTCAAGGTCGAGCTGCTGGAGGGCGTGCCGGCTTTCCAGTGGCCGCTGGCGGCGCAGGCGGTGTTCGGTCCAGGTTGCGGAATCGGGGTGGCTGCCCTCACCGTCGGTAGCCGAGATCAGCAACAGGTCTTGCTCGCGGCCGTGCAGGCCAGCCAGCAAACCACCCGCCATGAGAATCTCGTCATCCGGGTGCGGGGCAAGCAACACCAGGCGTCGCCCGGGTGGCAGCAGTTGCTCGGGCTTGATCCAGGTGGCCCGCGCCAGGTGCGCCGACTGCTGCCAGTCTGCCCAGGGCGTGCCTGAACTGGCCTGAATGAGGTTTTCCGTCATAGTTGCCAGGCTCCTGCCGGCACCTGGGCCAGCTGTTGTCCAAGGGCGGCCAGGTCCCGCTCGGCGTGGCTCTGGCGCATGAACACCGGCAAGTCGGCGCTCAGCCGGGCGAAATGGCTGCTGCGGCAAAACGGTGTAGCACCCAGCGCGCGGCCGACGTGCCGGATAACCTGTTCAACCGCCTGTTCTACCTGGGCACGCGCCCGACGAACTTCGAAACTGGCATCGGCCGTGGGCTGACGGTCGATCCACGCGGCGCATTCGCGCAACGCGGCGCGGGCGCCGTATAACGCTGCATCCACGGCGCCCAGGTGCGCCTGGGCATGGGGGTCGGGCCGGGGTTTGCGGCACTGTTCCCGCAGGTAATCCGCCAATGCCTCGGCGGCGCCATACCAGCAAGCGGCGATGCCGGCACCGCCATGCCAGAAGCCTGGGCGCGACAGGTACTGGCCGGGCTGGCCGACTGCAATGCCCGGGGCGTCGTCAAACTCGATCTCCACGCTGGTGGTGGTGCCCATGCCGACCGCTTGCCAATTGTCGATGTGCAGGCGCTGGCGGGTGTGGGCCAGTTCGATGGCGACCAATTGCGGCTGGTCGTCATCGCCCCAGGCGGTAATCAGCGCCCGGTCGATCTGCAAGGCCCCCGAACACCAGGCCTTGCGCCCGGCCAGGCGTACCTGGTCGCCTTCGCGGCTGACGACACGGGCGCGGGCATCCGGCGGTTCGGCGGCCCACACGCCCCAGATGGCATCCCCCACCAGGTGAGCGCTGCCACATTCGGCGAGGATCGCCAGCGCGTCGGTATGGCCCTCGTACAGCTTGGCCAGCGCCAGGTCGCAACCGGCGACCCGGGCCAGGGTTTGCCAGCGCTGCAGGGTGTGGCCCTGGCCGGGCAGGGGCAGCAGGTCGAGGTGGTCGGCCAGCAACGCCTGCATCAGTTGCGCAAGCTTGGTGTCCAGGTTGAGGGCCTGCGGCCGCTCGCTGAAAGTGCGCAGCAAGCTGTCGAGATTGCTCAAGTTGAAGTCCTGAATGATGCTCATGCCATCCCCATCTGTTTGCGCATGCGTGCGGTGATCGATTGCCGGGTCTTGGCCATGTCCGCCCAAGGGTCGTCGACCTCGGCCAGGCGTTCGTGCAGGTTGCCGATGTGCCACTGGTTGGCGCCCTTGAGCTGGGCCAGCTCCTCGCGCCAGATCGGCACCGACACGGGCAGGCCTTCGCGTGCCCGCAGGGAATAGGCGCAGGCCGTGGTTGCCCCTTTGCCGTTGCGCAGGTAATCGATGAAGATCCGCCCGACCCGGTTTTTCGGCCCCGACACCGCGCTCAGGCGGTCAGGGAACAGCTTGGCCAGGTAATTGACGATGGCATGGCTGAAGTCCTTCACCTCGTCCCAGCCGGCGCGTCGGGTCAGCGGCACCACCAGGTGCATGCCTTTGCCACCACTGGTTTTGAGAAAGACCGTAAGGCCAAGTTCGTCGAGCAGGGTCAGCGCCAACTGGGTGGCTTCGATCATCGCCTTCCAGGGCAGTGCCGGGTCCGGGTCGAGGTCGAGCACGAAGCGGTCGGGCTTGTCGAAGTCCTTGTCGGTCGCGTTCCAGGTGTGCAGTTCGAGCATGTTCATCTGCACCGCGCCCAGCAAGGTGTCGGGGCGGTTGATGACCATCGCCGCCTGGCCGGCCTGGGCCTTGTCATAGCTGACCACATGGGCGATGTGCAGCGCGTCGGCGTTTTTCTGGAAGAACAGTTCGCCATTGAGCCCCTCCGGCGCACGCACCAGCGCCACTGGGCGGTCCTTGAGCTGCGGCAGCAGCCACTCGCTGACCCCGGCGTAATATTCGGCAACGTCCCGCTTGGTGGCGCCGATACTGGCGTCGATCACCCGGTCCGGGTGGGTCAGGCGCAAATCGCCCATGGCTTCGGGTGCTTTCGCGGGCTTGCGTTTGGACACGGTCTTGGCAGGCATGGCGCGCTCCAGGTCGATGGCGCTGGCAGGTTTGTCATCGCGCAGGCCGTGGAACACCGAGTGGCGCACGATGCCGTCCCGGGTCATCTGCGCGTACGCCACCTCGGCCATCAGTTGCGGCTTGAGCCAGTGCACGCCCCGGGCTTCGGCACCTGTGGGCGGCCGGGGCAGGGCGGGCTTGGCGATTTCCAGGGGTTTGAGGCGACCATGGATGCTGGCGAGCGTGGTGGCGCTGAAGCCGGTACCCACCTTGCCGGCATACTGCAGCTCACCGCTGGCCGGGTCATGCAGGGCCAGCAACAGGGCGCCGAAGCCGCTGCGGCTGCCCTTGGGGTCGGTGAAGCCGACGATCACGAATTCCTGGCGCTGCTTGCACTTGAGCTTGACCCAGTCGGCGCTGCGCCGGCCGCTGTACGGGCTGCCGGCGCGTTTGCCGATCAGGCCCTCGAGTTCCATACGGCAGGCGCTGTCGAGCAGCGACGCCACGGGCTGGTCGAAGTCGGCAGAGAAGGCCAGCACCTCAGACGTGTCCTGCTCCAGCAGTTGGCGCAGGGCCTCGCGCCGGTCCTCGACAGGCTGCTCGCGCAGGTCTTCGCCGCCAAGGAAAGGCAGGTCGAACAGGTAATAGATGATGTGCTCGTCCTGTGCGGTATCGAATGCATTCTGCAGGGCCTGGAAATCAGCCGTGCCGTTTTCGCCGTTGACCACCATCTCGCCATCCAGCCAGGCAGCAGCGACGCCCAATGCCCGCAGCGCAGCAACCTGCCGGGGCATCTTGCTGCTCCAGTCGTGGCCGTTGCGGGTAAACAGGCGCACATCGTCGCCTTCGATGCGGGCGAGGATGCGGTAGCCATCGAACTTCACTTCATAGCGCCAGTCGCCAGCGGGAGGCGAATCGACCAGAGTTGCCAATTGAGGCTGCAAGGTATCGGGCAAGGCCGTTTTATGGGCGGCGCGGGTACGCTTGCGCTTCGCAGGTTTGGCAGGTTTGTCGGCTTTGGCCGCACGGCGCGGTACCAGCGTGCGATCGCTGAGCACACTGTCGGGTTGCGCATCGACAATGCTGTACTCGGCCTCGCTGCGCGCCTGGCCGTCATGCGACTTGACCAGCATCCACTGCTCTTTCTTGCCGCCCAGGTGAGTGCGGAACAGGTTCCAAACGCCACTGAGTTTCTCGCCCTGCAGGCGAAAGCGCAGCTTGCCCTTGGCATAGGCTTCATGGGCGTCACCCTCGGGCTCCCAGATACCCCGGTCCCAGACGATCACGTCGCCGGCACCGTAATGCCCTTCGGGGATGCTGCCTTCGAAATCGGCATAGTCGAGGGGGTGATCCTCCACATGCACGGCCAGGCGGCGGACTTTCGGGTCGAGCGAGGGGCCTTTGGGGATCGCCCAGCTTTTCAGGGTGCCGTCCAGCTCCAGGCGAAAGTCGTAATGCAGGTGGCTGGCGTCATGCTTCTGGATGCAAAACTGCAGGGCATGTGCACCTTTGGCGCGGCCGCGCTTGCCACTGGGCTCGGGGGTGGCATTGAAGTCGCGCTTGCGCGCATATTCCTGCAGGGGCTTGGCCATGACAGGCTCCAAAATAGGGGTCGCGGTCTCTAATTAGGGAGGCAGTGGGCGGGGTGGTAGTTCAAAATTTCATTTCAGCGCCGGTGCGAAAAACTCTGAATCTTCGGCGGTGATGTGGAGTCGACCGCATACACCCCGCTGACGGAGAGCCGATATGAGCCAACCCACTGACCGCAAGCCTTACACGCCAAGCGAGATCGACGACACCGAAGACCGCATGGGCAGCGTTCACGAGCTGGACTTCAGCGAACGCAACGATGACCGCCAGGGGCGGATTGGCGACGAACGCCCGGCAGCTGAAGTGGACAAGGAGTTCCCCCCAGGGCGCGTCGCGCAAAGCGGCATGACCGGCGGTGAGGCGCTGACCGACAGCCTGCACGAGGACAATGTCACCGACGACGACCTGAGCCCTGACACGCTGTTTGACGAAACCGGCGCACGAGACCCCTACGAACCGGGGGATGGCGATGGGCCTGCCGACCAAAGCCTGCGCCAGGTCGATGCGGATGAGATTGGCGGCGGCATTGGCCTGGACGAGGCCGAGCTGGCGCGGTCTGCGCCGCTGGATGGTGAGCCTTGGACGGATGACGTGGTTGATGAGCAGCCCAAGGGCTGACCTTTCGCGACAGGGTCGATGACATCGACTAAAGGTTCGGCCCTGTCGCACTCCGTTTTACGATCGGTACTTAGCCAAAGCCTCTAGCAAATCGGCCTTGCGCATGGTCGACCGCCCGGCAATGTCGTGCTTGCGGGCGCGTTCCATCAACTCAGCCTTGGTCATGTCGGCCAACTGCTGCCCCGGGCGCGGCGCACCTTTACGGGTTGCCGCCGCGCGTTTGGCCGAAGACTCACGCGCCTTGGCCTTGGCGGCCGGGCTTTTCGCCTGACCGCCGCCGCCCTTGCGCTCGCCGCCGCCGGACTGCTTGTTGACCGTCGCCCAGGCACGCGCCTCGGCCTCATCTTTGGAAATGCCCTTGGCCTCATAGCCCTCCTCGATATGCTCGGCCTTGCGCTTTTGCTTGTCGGTGTACTTGTCTTTGTCGCCACGTGCCATGTCTGCTTGCTCCCTTCACTCAGTGCGTCTGCCAGATACCGTCGTTGCGCTCGCAGTCGGCGCGTGCCTGGCCCAGGCTTGGGGTGTCGTAGTAGTAGGTGATCACCCGGGCGTCCTTGGGTAGCGCAGGCTTGGTCGAGGGCTCACTGCGGCCTGCCGACTTGGGGTTGGCCAGGCTTTCCTGGGTCAACGATGCGATGCAGCTGCCGACGCTGCCGTCGGCGCAACGTGCCACCTTGTGTTTCTCGGTGCTGAGCATTTCCTTGCTTTCGTTGCTGCACGACCAGTTGATCGCTTCAGCCGGCATGTTGCTGTAGCTGTAACAGGTTCGGCCTTCCACCGGCTTGACCGCTTCGCTTGAAGAGCGGGTCATGACCTCGCAGGCTTCGGCCAGTACCTCGCCGCTGGCCAGGCTGCCCAGCATCACCATCAGCAGGGTTAGACGCATGTGTCACCTCCCGGGCCCCTGGCCCGCGTTCAGGTCTTGCGTAATGTCGCTTCGCCGCGTTGGCGCATGGCCCGCGCGCGTTTCTCCAGTACCAGGTAGGTGATCACCGCCAGCAGCAGAGGGATCAGGTAGTAGAGGGTGCGGTAGCCCAGCAGCGCTGCCACCAGCGTGCCCTGGCCCAACTGACCGTGCAGCAGGGCGAGAAACACCGCTTCGAGCACCCCGAGCCCTGCGGGAATGTGCGCCACAACGCCCGCCACGCAGCTGATCAGCAGAATGCCGAGCACCGAGGGGTAGAACAGGTCATCCGGCAGCAACCAGTAGATCAGCGCCGCCATCAAGGCCCAGTTGCTCGCGCCCAGCGCCACCTGGCACAGCGCCAGGCGCAGCGAGGGCAGGGTGATCTCATGCTCGCGCACGCGCCAGGTGCGGCGCTTGGCGAAGCCACAGGCCAGCAGGTACGCCAGTGCAATGCCCAGCAGCAGAAAGCCGATCAACTGCAGCCCGGTCACGCCCACCGCCCAGCTTTCCGGCAGCTTGACCAGCCGCAGCGCGAACACCGTGCCGGCCAGCAGCATGTAGCCCATCCAGTTGGTCAACAGGCCCAGGGTCAGGATTTTGGTGATGGTTGCGGTATCCAGCCCCAGGCGCCCATACAGCCGGTAACGCAAAGCCACGCCACCCACCCAGGTAGTGAAGTTGAGGTTGAACGCGTAGCAGACGAAGGCGATCGGCAATACCTGGCGCGCTGGCAGGTGATGCCCGGTGTAGGCCCGCGCCAGCAGGTCGTAGCTGGCAAAGGTCAGGTAACTGCACAACGCCAGCCCCAGGCCGATGATCAAGGTACTCGGTTTGTAGGCAACGAGGGATTGGCGCACCTCGTTCCAGTCCAGGTTGCGCGCCAGCAAAAATAGCAGCACGGGAATCAGCACGATGAACAGCAGGGTGAGCAGGCGCTTGCCCCAGGTGTGCCACGGTTTATGCGTCATCAGGTGTTGCCCTCGTGAAGGTCGCCCTGGGCCTGCATTTCCGGCTGCACCGAGTGCAGGCGCTGACGGTGCGCTGGAAACCAGCCGGCAATGCGCGGGAAGTAACGGGTGAGGTGGAAACCGATGAAGATCAGCGGTGCCCGCCACCAGTAACCGCGGATCATCCGTTCCAGGGTCACCGCTTTGCATTGTTCGCTGGCCAGGGACGTCAAGTGCTCATGCAGGTGCTGGTTGAACGCCCGATCGCGGATCAGCAGGTTGGCCTCCAGGTTGAACGACAGGCTCAGCGGGTCGAGGTTGCTCGAACCCACGGTCGACCACTCATCGTCCACCAGGGCGACCTTGCCGTGCAGGGGCCGTTGGCAGTACTCGTGAATGTGCACGCCGTCACGCAACAGGTAGTTGTAGAGCAGCCGTGACAGCGCGCGCACCCAGCGCATGTCCGGTTGGCCCTGCAGAATCAGGGTTACCTGCACACCCCGGCGTGCCGCATTGCGCAGTTCGCGCAACAGCCGATACCCCGGGAAGAAGTAGGCGTTGGCCACCACGATACGCTGGCGGGCTGCGCGCAGCGCTTGCAGGTAGCACGCCTCGATATCGGTGCGGTGCCGGGCATTGTCGCGTTCCACCAGCACCGCGCTGACCTGGCCAGCAGGCGCGGTAAGCGGGCGCACCTCGCTGGGCGGGTCGAGCACCGGGGCCATCAAGCGTTTACTGGAGGCATGCACCTGCGCCACCACCGGGCCGCGGACCTCCACGGCATAGTCCTGCTTGGCCATCGGGCCAAAATCGCCCAGGTGATCGGCGCTGTAGTTGATGCCGCCGATGAATGCCCGCTCGCCGTCGACCACCACGATCTTGCGGTGCAGGCGGCGGAACAGGTTGGTGCGCATGCCCGCCACGCGTGGCTGCGGGTCGAATGCGTGGAAGTTCACGCCGGCTTCGGTCATGGCCGAGATGAACCCATCCGGCAGGTCTGCCGTGCCATAGCCATCGACTGCAAGTTCCACGCGTACGCCACGGCGTGCGGCGTCGATCAACACCTGCTGCAGCTGCTGGCCGACCTTGTCGTCGAAGATGATGAAGGTTTCCAGCAGTATTTCTTCCCGTGCCTGGCCCATGGCCTCGAACACGCGGGGGTAATAGTCTTCGCCATTGATCAACAGCTCGACGCTGTTGCCCTCTACCCAAGGTCTGTTCACAAATCGATCTCCGCGGCCAAGGGGGCATGGTCAGACAAGTGCGACCATGGGTATTTCGACAACACCTGCGCTTTGCTCGCCTTCGCATTGCGCAGGTAGATGCGGTCCAAGCGCAGCAGCGGCAAACGCGCGGGGAAGCTGCGTGCCGGGCTGCCAAAGGCTTCAACCACGTGCGGCGAGAGCATGGCATCGGCTTTCAGGCGCCAATCGTTGAAGTCGCCCGCGATGATCACCGGCGCATCGGCCGGCAGGCTGTCCAGCAGCTCGAGCAGCAGGCCCACCTGGCGCTGCCGGTGCGCCTCGCGCAAGCCCAGGTGCACACAGATCGCGTGTACCTCGTCATGGCCTGGCACATCCAGGCGGCAGTGCAGCAGGCCGCGCTCTTCGTTGCCACGGATCGACACGTCGAGGTTGCGGTGGTCGGCGATGGGGAATTTCGACAGCAGTGCGTTGCCGTGGTCACCGTGCGGATAAACGGCGTTGCGCCCATAGGCGAACTGCGGCCACATGCTGTCGGCGAGAAATTCATACTGCGGGGCCTCGGGCCAGGCTGGGTGGCGCAGCGCATGCTGCTGGTGGCTACCGTGCACTTCCTGCAGGAACACCAGGTCGGCCCCGGTCGCGCGTACGGCCTCACGCAGCTCCGGCAAAATGAAGCGGCGGTTCAGCGCGGTAAAGCCCTTGTGCACATTGATCGTCATCACGTTCAGGCGGTGTACCGTGGTGATGCGGTCGATGATGCACCCGGGGCTGGGCAGGGTCTTGTTCACAGGGCCACCTCCGGCTCGACGCCGGGCTCGGTCACCAGCTCACCGTCCAGGGCCAGCTTTTGCAGCAGGCGCCGGGCATCGAACGGGGCGTGAACCTTCTGGTCGTTGTCGAAGTAGCAGTAGACATCCCGCGAGGCCCGCCGCCGTGGCGGCTTGTCAACGATCAGCTGGGCATCGTCTGGTTGCTCGCCCTGGCTCCAGCGCAGGATCCGCTGTTTCCAGTGGCGCAGGGCACGCGCGGTATAGCCACTGCTGTAAAGCTCGACATCTCCGTGCAGGCGCATGTACACGAAATCGGCGGTCACGTCCTCGACACACGGCCACTTGCCCGCGCTGTCGGCGACTACCAAGGCCACGCCGTGCTTGCGCAGCAGCTGGACGAAGGCTTCACAGAGGAAACTCTCGTTACGGATCTCCACGGCATGGCGCAGGCGTGCATTGCCACGGATGTCGGTGCTGCCATTGCCTTCGAGGCGCTCGGCGCAGTGCCGGGCACAGGCCCGGGCTGCCTGACGGTCGCGGGGCAGCAGCTCGAGGAAGCGAGAAAACCGGGCCTCATCGAACTTCATGTTGGGCGGGAATTGCCACAGGATCGGCCCGAGCTTGCTGCCAAGCAGCAAGGGGCCGGACGCAAAGAAATTCGCCAAGGGCTCCTCGATGTCCTTCAGCCGGCGCACATGGGTGATGTAACGCGGCCCTTTGACTGAAAACACGAAGTCCTCGGGCGTGTCATCGTGCCAGTGCCGGTAACGTTCCGGTGTCTGCAGGCTGTAGAACGAGCCGTTGATCTCGATGCTGTTGACCGCCCGGGAGGCAAAGGCCAGCTCGCTGTCCTGCCGCAGGCCCTTGGGGTAGAAGTCTTTGCGCCAGGGGCCATAGCGCCATCCGGATATGCCGATACGGATCTCGCTCACACTGTCATCCTCATTGCTGTCCCTTGAATAGCGACCCGCCGCCAACGCAAACGGTTCCAGGGTGTGTGACCAATGGCCGGCAGGCCTGCGCAGGGAACTTTGCGCCCGCCAGCGTTTCCACCGAAGGACAGAGTGCCGAGGACCGTTGGCATGGAATTCGACCGTTTCGCCCAAGCCCTGGCCAACTGGGCCCTCCAACGAGGATGACGCGCGCGATTGAAGGGTTGCCCGTTCATCTGCAATGACCGCCACCCTGGAGGCACGCATGGCCAGACACATCATCCACTTCACCGGCCCGATCAATTCTTCTACCTGCGGCAACCTGATCAACACGTGCTCCAAGGTGTTGCAGCAAGGGGCCGAGGTTGTTCAGTTGAACATCGCTACCATGGGCGGGGAATGCAGCTACGGCTTTACCCTGTACAACTTCCTGCGCACGTTGCCGATACCCGTGCATACGCACAACCTGGGCACCGTGGAGTCGATGGGCAACATCCTGTTCCTGGCGGGCGAGCACCGTACCGCGTGCGCCCACAGCAAGTTCCTGTTCCACCCGTTCCACTGGACGCTGCACGGCTCGATAGACCATGCACGCATGGCCGAGTATGCGATGAGCCTGGATTACGACTTGCGCCTGTATGCAGAAATCGTGGCCGAGCGCACGCAAGGCAGCCGCGAGGTGCTGGATGTGCCGCGCTACCTGATGGCGTATCCGCGCATTCTTGGGCCCAAGGAGGCGCTTGAGTGCGGGATGATTCATGCCATCGACGAAATGCCCATCGAGGCTGCGTCCACCCAGTGGAGCGTGCATGCCTGAAAGCGCTCAGGTAAAAATGGCGCGCAAGCATTTGCCTTGCCGATGTTTCGCGCCACCCGTCAGCTGCGGCCATCTGGATTGAGCAGACGCGTGCCAAGCCGGTTCGGAAACAAGGCATGGCACAGATTCATGCGTCATTCCATCCAAACGCAAGGAGAAACGACATGGCTCGTGATCAAGAGCGGACCGGACAACGTGGCGGCACCAAGGAAACCAACCCGGGCAACTTCGCCAATGACCGCGAACGGGCGTCCCGAGCTGGCCACAAAGGCGGCCAGGCGTCGGGCGGCAACTTTGCCAACGACCGTCAACGGGCATCCGAAGCCGGCCGCAAGGGTGGGCAGAACAGCCACGGCGGGGGCCGCCAGCAGCACGGTTAAACCGCAGCGGCGCGCCAGGCCCGCTGGGGTATGCCCGGCGGGTTTGCTAACCGTGCAATTGTTCGACAATTTTTTTGAATCTTTCCAGGCGGGCATCACTCAATGAAGAAGTCATCCATGGAGAAGAGGAGGGCCCCGTGATGCCTAACCCCCAGCTGTACATCATCGACTACCAACTGCATGGCGAGCCACGCAGTTTCATCATTCGCATGGAGCGGATGGACAATACCGAAGCCTGGCATTGGGCTAGCTGTGATGCGGGTATCGGCATCATTCCCAAGTTCGGCCGCGAAAAAATCAAGAAGGTCAGCCGGCCGATGGCCGAGCGCTACGGCATAACCGCCGTCAGTTGGCGGATATCGGGAGGCAAGCCGAGCCAGTCGGTTGGCGATTCTGCAGTCATCAGCTAAATGAGGGAGCGGGCTTTCAGGCCCGCTCCAACGCGTCATGCACCCGATTCCGGGTCGCTGGCAGGTACCCCAGGGCGGTTTTGCTCATCATCGGCGACGTTCGGGTCGGCATCCGGATCGTCTGCCCGGTCGTTGCGTCTTTCCGGCTCCAGTTCGGGCCAGTCATCCTGGGCATTCCCACCGCCCATTCGCAGTGTCTCGTTCATAACGCTCTCCTTGGTGGCATGTGCACGTTAGAGTGCCTATGCCCCGTGGATGATCGTGCTGCACGGGCGCCGTTCCGACCAGCGGCGTCAGGTGCCGGTGTACTTGACCGCCGCCGCCGTGCGCGAGGTGACGTTCAGCGCCTTGAGCAACGACGACACATGAATGCGCACGGTAAACGGCGAGATATCCAGCGCCCGGGCGATTTCCTTGTTGGTCTTGCCCTGGGCGATCAGCCGCAACACCTCGTGCTGGCGGTGGGTGAGGTGTTCCAGCTCGGCGTCGCTGCCCAGGTTTGGCAACAACCCTGACGGTGCGTACTTGACCAGCACTTCACCTTCGCGGATGGCCAGGATCGCCGCGCCGATTTCATCCGGTGCAATGCTCTTGCCAATGAAACCGTCAACGCCACTGGCCATGACCAATTCGATCAGCGACGGCTCATCGACCATCGAGACGACGATCAGCGTGGTGCTGCGTAGTTGCTGGCGCAGGTCGACCAGACGGTCGATACCGGTCAGGCCAGGGAAGCGCAGGTCGAGAATGAGGGTATCGGGGGCTTCGCCCTGGCTGGCCAGTTCGAGCACCTGTTGCAGGTCGCCGGCTTCTTCCAGCAGGGCATCCGGCAACACCCGCTGCACGGTACGGGCCATCGCTTCCCTGAACAGCGGATGGTCATCCGCCACAATGATGCGGCACGTCACGTCCTGGCACTCCCTGTGAACGCCGGTTTTCCGGGTCGTGCTAATTTAGCAGGTGACAACGGCTAGCGTCGCGCCGAAATGGCAGATATGCGACCCCGTGCACAGGGACGTCACCATGGACTACAACAAGAACAACGAACTCGACCAGGCCAACCTGCGGGTCATCGTCGCCAGCTGCGCGCTGGTGTACATCACCGTGCTGGGGTTTCTGCCCGGCCATGCGCCGCAGGACTACCTGCCGGTCATCTACTACATCGTCAGTTTCATCCTGTTGTCGATCGGCTTGCGCCAGGCCATCGCCCGCTGGCCGGGGCATTACCCGTGGCGGCGTGTGCTGGGCATCGTGCATGACTATACCGGCACCTGTTTTGGCCTGGTGCTGGGGGGCGAAGCGGCGTTGCCGCTGTATGCGGTGATGGTCTGGGTGAACCTGGGCAATGGCATGCGTTTCGGGACCCGCTACCTGATCATCGCCACCGTGCTGGCGCTGACGGCGCTGCTGGTGGTGTACCAGCTGAACCCTTATTGGCAGGCGAACCCGTTCATGGTGCTGATGTTGCTGACCACCAGTACCGTGATCCCGATCTATGCCCACATGCTGCTGGAGCGCACCCGCAAGGCTTCGGAGCTGGCGATGGCCGCCACCCGGGAGAAATCGCGCTTCCTCGCCCAGGCCAGCCACGACCTGCGTCAGCCAATCCACTCCATCGGCCTGTTCACCGCCTGCTTGCGCGAGGCGCCCCTGGGCGACCAGGAGCGGCGCCTGGTGGACAGCATCGACCGTTCGCTGCTCAACGTGTCGCAGCTGTTCCGCTCGATTCTCGACCTGTACACGCTGGACAACGGCCGCGTGCAACCCAAGTGCGAAACCTTCGCCCTGGGTGATTTTCTTGCCGACCTGCTGCGCCAGAACGCCGAAGCGGCCCGTTGGGCCGGTGTGGAGATGCGCTTGCGCCCTTGCCGGCACTGGACCCGCGCCGACCGCGGAATCCTCGCGACCATGGTGCAGAACGTGCTTTCCAACAGCTTCAAGTACGCGGCCCATCGGCCTTTGCTGGTTGCTGTTCGCCGCCACGGCGACGGGCTGGCCATCGTGGTGTATGACCAGGGGCGGGGCATCGCCGATGAACACCAGGGGCTGGTGTTCGAGGAGTTCTACCGAGTACGCCAAGTGCGGGACAAGGATGTTGAAGGCGTTGGGTTGGGGCTGTCGATCGTCAAGCGGCTGGGGCGGTTGATGGGCTTGCAGGTGCGTTTGCGTTCGCGTCTGGGCCGAGGCACGGCGGTCAGCCTGCAGGGTCTACCCCGGCTAGCTGCGGAAAAACCGGCGCTTGGCGTAGAGCAACAGGCCGTGCAGAACGCGATGCTCGGCGGGTTGCGGGTGTGCCTGGTAGAAGATGACCACAACGTGCTGCGCGCAACGTCGGCGCTGCTGCAGCGTTGGGGCTGCGAGGTGGAGGCGCACAGTTCGCCGGTGGGGCTGAGCAGCCAGTGTGAGGTGATCGTGGCCGATTATGACCTGGGGCAGGAGGCCACGGGGGTCGATTGCATCGAAAGCCTGCGGCAACGGCGGGGCTGGGAGGTGCCGGCGTTGATCATGACCGGGCATGACCTGGAGAGAATCCAGGCGGTGGTGCACGGGCGCAATATTGCCATTTTGTCCAAGCCGGTGAGGCCGGCGCAATTGCGGGCGGCGCTGCGGGAGATGCGGGGGGTTGTTGTTTGAAGGCGAGCCTGTCATTCAATGCGCTTGTCTTGGGATCTTTAGCGTCCTTGAGATCGAGCGCCGCCCGCGCGAAGCGCTTGCCTTGAGATCTTCAGCGCCCTTGAGACCGAGCGCCGCCCGCGCGGCGCTTCGCGGGGCAAGCCCGCTCCCACATTTGTTGCAACGTGCCATGGCCTGATAGGCCATGGTTGTTCGCCTTGGCGCATGGCTGAAGACTGGTGGGGCGCCGGCAGCGCCAGCCGAGAAATCACGTCGTGCCACCAAGGCTGACAACTATGGCCTCACAGGCCATGGCACGTTGCAACAAATGTGGGAGCGGGCTTGCCCCGCGAAGCGCCGCGCGGGCGGCGCTCGGTCTCAAAGGCGCTGAAGATCCCAAGGCAAGCGCTTCGCGATGCGCCGCGCGGGCGGCGCTCGATCTCATGGGCGCTGAAGATCTCAAGGCAAGCACCCCGCGAAGCGCCGTGCGCTCGACAAACCCACAAACCTAGCGCTTCAGCACCAACGTCAGAATGTCATAGCTCGCCACCAGCTCACCCAGCTGATTGGTCACCTCGACATCCCACGCCACCACACCCTGCGGCTGCCCCAGCGGGCTGGCCTTGCCCTGATCGATCTTGCGCTTGCAGGTCAGCCGCGCCTGGATGGTGTCGCCGATCCCCACCGGGTTGATGAAACGCAGGGTGTCCAGCCCATAGTTGGCCAGCACCGGCCCGGCGCCTGGCGAAACGAACAGCCCGGCCGCCGCCGACAGCACGAAATAGCCGTGGGCAATGCGCTTGCCGAACTGCGACGCCTTGGCCGCGATCTCGTCGAAGTGCATGTAGAAGTGGTCGCCCGACAGGCAACCGAAGTTGACCAGGTCGGCCTCGGTCACCGTGCGCCGGTGGGTGAGCAGCGATTCACCAATGCGCAGGTCCTCGAAATGCCGGCGGAACGGATGCACCTCGGTCTCGATCACTTCAGCACCGCGCACATACTCACCGGTCACCGCCGTGAGCATGCTCGGCGACCCCTGCACGGCAGCACGCTGCAGGTAATGCTTGACCGCTCGCAGGCCACCCAGCTCCTCGCCGCCACCGGCACGGCCGGGGCCGCCGTGCTTGAGCTGTGGCAATGGCGAGCCGTGGCCGGTGGACTCCTTGGCGGCCTCGCTGTCCAGCACCAGCAGGCGACCGTGCCAGGCGGCGGCCACCGGGATTGCCTTGGCGGCAACGGCACAGTCACCGGTAACCAGGGTCGCCACCAGGCTGCCTTTGCCGCGTGCCGCCAGGGCCAGGGCCTCGTCGAGGTCGTCGTAGGCCATCAGCGTGCTGACCGGGCCGAACGCCTCGATATCGTGGGCGCCGCCGTCGGCATGCGGGTCGCGGGCCTGGAGCAGGGTCGGGGCGAAGAAGGCCCCTTCGGCAACACCCTCACCACGCGGGGCAAAACCGTCGCTGGCGCCAAACAGCTGGTCGCAGCTTTGCAGCAGGGCGCGCACGCGCTCGCCGACGTCACGCTGCTGGTCATGCGAGGCCAGCGCGCCCATGCGCACGCCTTCTACCGAAGGGTCGCCGACCACCACCTTGCTCAGGCGCTCACGCAGGCGCGTGGCCACCGCATCCAGGTGCTTGGCCGGCACGATGGCGCGGCGGATGGCGGTGCATTTTTGCCCGGCCTTGGTGGTCATTTCACGCACCACCTCCTTGATGTACAGGTCGAACTCTTCGCTGTCCGGGGCCACATCAGGGCCAAGGATGGCGCAGTTGAGCGAATCGGCTTCGGCGGTGAACGGCACCGAATTGCGGATCAGGTTGGGCGTGACGCGCAGTTTTGCCGCGGTGTCGGCAGAGCCGGTGAAGGTCACCACATCCTGGCCCTGCAGGCGCTCGAGCAAGTCGCCGGTACTGCCGATCACCAGTTGCAGGCTGCCAGCTGGCAGCAGGCCGGACGCGTTCATCAGGCGCACCACGGCTTCGGTAAGGTAGCTGGTGGACGTGGCCGGTTTGACGATGCACGGCATGCCGGCGAGGAACGTCGGGGCGAACTTCTCGAGCATGCCCCAGATGGGGAAGTTGAACGCGTTGATGTGCACGGCGACACCGGCACGCGGCACCAGGATGTGGCTACCGGCAAAATGGCCCTGCTTGCCCAGCGGGATCGCCGGCCCTTCATGCACCAGGTTCCCCGAAGGCAGCTCGCGGCTGCCGATACCGGCGTAGGCGAACAGCGTGGCATTGCCGCCTTCGATGTCGATCCAGCTGTCGGCGCGGGTGGCGCCGCTGTGGTGGGACAGCGCGTACAACTGTTCCTTGCGCTCGGCCAGGTACAGGGCAATGGCTTTCAAGCGGGCAGCGCGTTGCTGAAAGTCCATGGCCATCAGCTCAGCCAGGCCACGGGCGCGGGCAAAATCCACGGCCTCGGCGAAATCCGGGCGTTCTTCATGGCTGTAGGCCAGGACATGGCCGTCAAGGGCGCTGCGCGAGGCCTGGGCGCCGTGCTGGCCGACCCAGCGGCCGGCGATGAAACTCTGCAAGGTTGGGGCGTCAGACATGCTGTTCTCCATGCTGTTCTAATGTCAGGAAGGGCGCTGTTACCACAGCGCCAGGGTGTAGCCGATGATCAGGCGGTTTTCGTCCACGGCGTTGGTCAGGCCATTGCCGGAACGGAAGGTGACGTTGCGCCAGCGCAGGCTGACGTCCTTGAGCGGGCCGCTCTGGATGACGTAGGTGAGGTCAGTGTCACGCTCGCGCTCACGGCCGTTGCTGACCGTGGCGGTCTCGGCGTGACGGCCGTCGGTGTAGCGGGTCATGAAGCTCAGGCCGGGGATGCCCAGGGCGACGAAGTCGTAGTCGTAGCGCACCTGCCACGCGTCCAGCCCGGCACGGGTGAAGGTGTTGTAGGTCACCAGGTTGACGGTGAACGGGTCGCCGCCGTTGACGAACGGGAAGGCGCTGTCGCCGGACATCTGTTGCCAGGTGGCGGTGAACTTGTGGGCCCGGACACCCAGGGTGAACATGGCGTTGAAGTTGCGGTTGTCGATGTTGCCGGCGCGTTGGGCACCGTCGTTGCGGCTGTCGAAGTAGCGCAGGTCGGTGCGCAGGCTAACGCCTTCAGCCAGCGGGCGGGTGTCGATCAGGCCGATGAACTGCTGGCGGTAGATGTCTTCGAGTTTGGCGTAGTAGTAGCTCACGCTGGTCTGCGGGGTGAGCGCGTAGCTGCCGCCGGCAAAATCCAGGTGGTCGCTGCTGGCGGCGCCGTAGCCTATATCGTCGCGCCCGGACGAATCGCGCAGGTTGGCCTTGGTCAGGCGCCCGGCATTGACGGTCAGGCGGTCGATGTCCTGGCTGGTCAGCTGGCCGCCCTGGAAGGTCGAGGCCAGCAGGCGGGTGTCGTTGTACACCACCACCGGCAGAATCGGCTGCAGCGTGCCCAGGCGCAGGGTGCTCTTGGCCAGGCGCACCTTGCCGGTCAGGCCCAGCTCGCTGTAGTCATCGACCGGCTCACCGCTGTTCGGGCCGAACGGCAGCAGGCCGGTATTGCGCCGCTCGCGGCTGGAATCGAGCTTGATGCCCAGCTGGCCCATGGCGTCCACGCCAAAGCCCAGCGGGCCGTCGGTAAAGCCGGATTCCAGCCGGGCGGTAAAGCCCTGGCCCCATTCCTCGGCCTTGGCTTGCGGGGCATTGCTTTGGCGCAAATCGCGGTTGATATAGTGGTTGCGCAGGTCCAGCCGTGCATGGCTGTCGCCAATGAAGTCGGCAAGGGCCGGCACGGGCAGGGCGAGGGTGGCCAGCCAAGCGGCAGAAGTGAGTTGCATGCGGTTCATTGTTTTTATACCCGACATATTCAAGGGTCAGTGCTTGCTTGCGCCAGCGGCGCCGATGCCGGTCATGGACCGGATGAACTGCGCCAGGTAACGGCCACGCTCTTCGCTGGCACGCACGGAGGTGTCCGTCACCGAGAACACCCAGGCGCCAAGGAACGCCAGGCTCATGGAGAACAGCGCCGGGTTGCTGTAGGGGAACAGCGCCCGCTCGTTGTGCAGCACGTTGACCCACACCGCCGGGCCCAGCACCACCAGCACCACGGCCGAAACCAGCCCGGCCATGCTGCCGCACACTGCGCCGCGGGTGGTCAGGCCCTTCCAGAACATGGAGAGCAGCAACACCGGGAAGTTGACCGAAGCGGCCACGGCCAGTACCAGGCCGGACAGGAAGGCAATGTTCTGCGACTCGAACACCAGCCCCAGCACCACCGCCAGCATGCCGATCACCAGCGTGGCGATGCGCGACACGCGCATTTCTTCTTGCTCCGTGGCCTGGCCCTTGCGCACCACGCAGGCATACAGGTCATGGGACACCGCCGAAGCCCCGGAAAGCGCCAGGCCAGCCACCACAGCCAGAATGGTTGCGAACGCCACGGCAGAGATGAAGCCCAGGAACAGGTTGCCACCCACCGCCTGCGCCAGGTGCACGGCGACCATGTTGCCGCCGCCGATGATCGCGCCGCTGGCATCGCGGTAGGCCGGTTCGGTGCCGACCATGACGATGGCGCCAAAACCGATGACGATCAGCAGCAGGTAGAAGTAGCCGATGAAGCCGGTGGCGTAGAACACGCTCTTGCGCGCTTCCTTGGCGTCGCTGACGGTAAAGAAGCGCATCAGGATATGCGGCAGCCCGGCGGTACCGAACATCATGCCCAGGCCCAGCGAAATCGCATCCACCGGGTTCGACAGCAAGCCGCCCGGCGCCATGATCGCCTGGCCCTTGGCGTGCACGGCCACGGCGTTGGCGAACATCGCTTCGGTGCTGAAGCCGAAATGCTTGAGCACCATGAACGCCATGAAGGTGGTGCCAGACAGCAGCATGACCGCCTTGATGATCTGCACCCAGGTGGTGGCGAGCATGCCGCCGAAGGTGACGTAGGCGACCATCAGCACGCCGACCAGCATGACCGCGTACAGGTAACTGATGCCAAACAGCAATTCGATCAACTTGCCGGCACCGACCATCTGCGCCACCAGGTACATCAGTGCCACAGCCAGGGTGCCGAACGCCGAGCTGAGGCGCACCGGGGTTTGCGCGAGGCGGTAGGAAACCACGTCAGCGAAGGTGTATTTGCCCAGGTTGCGCAGGCGCTCGGCGATCAGGAACAGGATGATCGGCCAGCCGGCCAGTACGCCCAGGGCATACAGCAGGCCATCGTAACCATTCAGGAACATCATCGCTGAAATGCCCAGGAAAGACGCTGCGCTGATCATGTCGCCGGCAATCGCAAGGCCGTTCTGCATGCCGGTCAGGCCGCCGCCGGCGGTGTAGAAGTCGCTGGCCGAGCGGGTGCGCAAGGCCGCCCAGCGGGTCACCAGCAGGGTGAAGCAGACGAACACCATGAACATCGAGATGGCGGTCCAGTTCATTGCGCGCACTCCTGCTTGACCTTGTCGTTAAGCGGGTCGAGCACGTTGTTGGCGCGGTGCACATAGATGCCGGTGAGGGCGAAGGACACCAGCACCATGAGCACCCCGACCAGCATGCCGACGGTGGTCACGCCGCCGCTGAGGGACTGGCCCAGGGTGCTGGGGGAGAACGCCACCAGCAGGACGAAGCCGTAGTAGATCACCAGCATGGCCAGTGTCAGGCTGCCGTTGAGGCGGCGCTTGCGCCGTACCAGGTGCTGGAAATCGGGGTGGTTGCTGATGCTCTCGATGTGTTCGGGGGTCATGGCAAGCGATCTCTTGGTGTTGTAATTGTTTTTGTTGAGGTCACGCGGGTGTTGCGGTGTTGCTGAGGGCTCTATCGCGGATGAATCCGCTCCTACAGGTCTGCCCGGCCCATGTACGAGCGGGTTCATCCGCGAAAAGGGTGACTCGGTTTCAGAGCTGGTCGAAGTCGAGGACCACCTTGTCGCTGAGCGGGTAGGTCTGGCACGACAACACGTACCCGGCCGCCACTTCGTAATCTTCCAGCGCGTGGTTGCTGTCCATCTCCACCTCGCCCTCGATCACCCGGCACTTGCAGGTCGAGCACACCCCGGCTTTGCACGAGTAGGGCAGTTCGGCGCCGATGGCGTTGCCGGCGTCCAGCACGTTCTGGGTGTTGCGCGGCAGGTCGAAGCTCAAAGCCCGGCCATCGCTGATCACGGTGATCTGGCTGAGCGCCGAATCGGCCTGGCGCGCCGCCTCGCGGGCTTCGCGACGGGTCTCGCTGCCGGCAGCAGCGAACAGCTCGAAATGGATGCGATCCTTGGCCATGCCGTTGGCCTGCAGGCTGTCGCGCACGGTCTCGGTCATGGCCTGCGGGCCGCAGATGAACGCAGCATCGAGGCTGGCCACGTCCATCCAGCGGGAGAACAGCTGGCCGCACTTGTCGGCGTCGATGCGGCCGTTGTACAGGTCGACGTCCTGCTGCTCGCGGCTGAACACGAAAATCAGGTTGAGGCGGTCGAGGTAGCGGTTTTTCAGGTCTTCGAGCGTGTTGCGAAACAGCGCGCCGGCGCTTGCGCGGTTGCCGTACAACAACGTGAAGCGGCTGTGCGGCTCGCTGGCCAGGGTAGTGGCAATGATCGACAGGATCGGCGTAATGCCGCTGCCAGCGGCCACGCCCAGGTAGTTGCCCTGGCGGGTCGGCTGCAGCGGCACGAAGAAGCTGCCTGCCGGCGGCATCACCTCCAGTTGCTGGCCGGCCTTGAGCGTGTCATTGGCAAAAGCCGAGAAACGCCCGCCGGCTACCCGTTTGACGGCTACGCGCAGCTCGCCATCCTGCACGGCGCTGCAGATGGAATAGGAGCGGCGTACTTCTTCATCGTCCAGCTGGGTACGCATCACCAGGTACTGGCCCTGGGTGAAACGGAAGGCGTCCTGCAGGTGTGGTGGCACGTCGAAAGCAATCGATACCGCGTCGCGGGTTTCGTTGCGCACTTGCTTGATGGTCAGGCTGTGAAACTGGCTCATGGTGGCCTCCACGGCTCAAATGCATTTGAAATAGTCGAACGGCTCCAGGCACTCGCGGCAGCGGTACAGCGCCTTGCAGGCCGTGGAGCCAAACTGGCTGAGCAGTTCGGTGTGGTGGCTGCCGCACTGCGGGCAGCACACCTGGGGCGCCTCGCCGAGCAGGCTGCGCTTGCTGGCGCTGCCGCTGGGTGGGGCGATGCCGTAGGCGCGCAGGCGTTCACGGCCCAACGCACTGATCCAGTCGGTGCTCCAGGCCGGGGTCAGCCGACGCTCAAGGTCGGGCGCCGGAAAACCGGCCTGCTCCAGCGCCTGGCGGATATCGCCCTCGATCACTTCGGTGGCTGGGCAACCCGAGTAGGTGGGTGTGACCACCAAATGCAGGTGGCCGGCACGCCAGCCCAGGTCACGGACAATGCCCAGGTCCACCACACTGACCACCGGCACTTCCGGGTCCATGACCTCGCCCAGTACCGCCCAGGCGCGCGCGAGGTCGTCGCTTTGCGGCGCCCGGGCACCGCGGTCGCCGGCAATCAGCTCACCAGGTTGCATCGGGGTAGGCCCTTGGCAGGCACTGCATTTCGGCCAGCAACAGGCCCAGGTGTTCGGTGTGCAGGCCTTGGCGGCCACTGAGGTAGAAGGGGCTGGCTGCCTTGGGCAGGGGCAGTTCGACCGAGGCGAAGAGGGTGTTGACCTGTTTGAGCCAATCTGCGCCGACCTGCGCCGGGTCGGCCGCGATGCCGGCTTCGGCCAGTTGCACCTCGTTAGCGCTGCCTGCCGCGAGCTCGACAGTGAAGCGCCACAACGCCGGGATCGCCTCGAGCATGCGCCGACGGCTTTCGTCGGTGCCGCCGCCCAGGCGCTGCACCCATTCAACCGAACGGCGCAGGTGGTAAGTGACTTCCTTGAGGGCCTTGGCAGCAATGCCGGCAATTCGTTCGTCGCTGGAGTCGACCAGCCGCTGCAGCACCGCGTAGTGCCAGGCGTCATAGAAGAACTGCTTGGCCATGGTCACGGCGAAGTCGCCATTGGGTTGCTCGACCAGCAACAGGTTGCGGTACGCGCGCTCGTCACGGCGAAACGCCAGGGCGTCGGCGTCGCGGCCGTCGTCCAGCAACTCGGCGGCGTACTCCAGCCAGTTGCGCGCCTGGCCCACCAGGTCGAGGCCGACGTTCATCAAGGCCAGCTCTTCTTCCAGTGCCGGTGCGTGGCCACACCATTCGCACAGGCGCTGGCCCTGGACCAGGGCGCTGTCGCCGAGCAACAGCAGGTAAGGGATGAGATCGTGCTTGTACATGGCCAACCTCACATGTGCCCGACTTCGTCGGGCAGTTGGTAGAAGCTGGCGTGGCGGTAGACCTTGTCGTCCGACGGCGCGAACAGCGGGTCTTTTTCGTCAGGCGAGGTGGCGGTGATCAGTGCCGAAGGCACCACCCACAGGCTGACCCCTTCGCTGCGGCGGGTGTACAGCTCGCGCGCGTTCTCGATGGCCATGGCGGCGTCGGCGGCGTGCACGCTGCCGACATGCTTGTGGTTCAGGCCGTGCTTGCTGCGTACGAACACTTCGTAGAGGGTCCAGACAGACATTTCAGATCTCCGCATCAATCGCCGCTCAGGCGGCGTTCTTGTTCTGTTGCTTGCGTGCGTAGGCCACGGCCGCTTCGCGCACCCAGGCGCCATCCTCGATGGCCTTGCGCCGGGTGGCGACGCGTTCCTGATTGCACGGGCCGTTGCCTTTGATGACTTCGTAGAACTCGTCCCACTGGATTTCGCCGAAGTCGTAGTGGCCGCGGGCTTCGTTCCACTTGAGGTCGGGGTCGGGCGCCGTGCAGCCGAGCAGTTCGAGCTGCGGCACGGTCTGGTCGATGAAGCGCTGGCGCAGTTCATCGTTGGTCTGGCGCTTGATCTTCCAGGCCATCGACTGGGCGCTGTTGGGGGAGTGTTCGTCGCTGGGGCCGAACATCATCAGCGACGGCCACCACAGGCGGTTGATGGCGTCCTGGACCATGTCCTTCTGTGCCTGGGTGCCCTGGCGCATCATGGTCAGCAGCAGCTCGTAGCCTTGGCGCTGGTGGAAGCTTTCTTCCTTGCAGATACGCACCATGGCGCGGGAGTAGGGGCCATAGGAGGTGCGCTGCAGCACCACCTGGTTGACGATGGCAGCGCCATCGACCAGCCAGCCCACCGCGCCCATGTCGGCCCAGCTCAGGGTCGGGTAGTTGAAGATGCTCGAATACTTGGCCTTGCCGCTGTGCAGCTTGGCGATTTCTTCGTCGCGGTCGGCGCCGAGGGTTTCCATGGCGCTGTACAGATACAGGCCGTGGCCGGCTTCGTCCTGGATCTTGGCCATCAGTTGCAGCTTGCGCTTGAGGCTGGGGGCGCGGGTGACCCAGTTGCCTTCGGGCAGCATGCCGACGATTTCCGAATGGGCGTGTTGGGAGATCTGCCGGATCAGGGTCTGGCGATAGGCCTCGGGCATCCAGTTCTTGGCTTCGATCTTGATTTCGGCGTCGATCTTTTCCTGGAAGTGGCGTTCTTCAGGCGACATCTCGTCCAGCGCCTTGACGCGTTTTACTCCGGTTTCCACTAGCTGTGCGTACATGTTCCGACTCCTGCTAAGGCATGAGTCATTTGTAAGCGATACAAAACATAACGTCAAACAGTTTTAGGTGTATCAGATGAGTTTTATGTATCGTTTGGGGAGGCTGCGGGCTGCAAAGCAGCCCCCAGCTTTCTCCCAGGCAAAAAAAAGCCCCGGGCCAGGCCGGGGCGCAAAGGCAGCCGATGACTCAGCCAGCCAACCGTTTATCAAACACGTGGCACGCCTTGCCTTCGGAGCGTTTCAGCGTACCGCAGGGCTGCAGTCGCACCTGGGTACTGATGCCGATGTAGGTCTTGATCTGTTTGCTCAGTTCACCGGTGAGCAGCTTGCGCTGGCCGTCCTCCATGGTCTGGCACTCAGCACGCAGCTCCACGTGCACCTCGACGCTGTCCAGATTGCCAATGCGATACAGATGAATCTCATAAAGTTCTGAAAGCTGTTTGATTTTAAGTACCTGCTCCTCGATCTGCGTCGGGAACACGTTGACCCCACGAATGATCAGCATGTCGTCACTGCGCCCGGTGATCTTGCCAATACGCCGCATCGGCCGCGCCGTACCGGGCAGCAGGCGCGTCAGGTCGCGGGTACGGTAGCGCACCATCGGCAGCGCCTCTTTGCTCAGCGAAGTGAACACCAGCTCGCCGAGCTGGCCGTCAGGCAAGACCGCGCCGGTCACCGGGTCGATGATTTCGGGGTAGAAGTGGTCTTCCCAGATGGTCGGGCCATCCTTGGTCTCGATGCACTCCATGGCCACGCCCGGGCCCATGATCTCGGACAGGCCATAGATATCCAGCGCATCGATGCCCAGCCGGTGCTCGATGGAGCGGCGCAGCTCGTCTGTCCATGGCTCGGCACCGAAGATGCCCAGGCGCAGCTTGAGGTCGTGCGGGTCGATGCCCTGGCGCTCGATCTCGTCGGCCAGGTTGAGCATATAGGAGGGCGTGACCATGATGATGTCGGGCTGGAAGTCCCGAATCAGCTGTACTTGCTTCTCGGTCTGGCCGCCCGACATGGGGATTACCGTACACCCCAGGCGCTCCGCCCCATAGTGCGCACCCAGGCCGCCGGTGAACAGGCCATAGCCGTAGGACACATGCACCTTGTCGCCCTTGCGCCCACCTGCAGCGCGGATCGAGCGGGCGACCACATTGGCCCAGGTGTCGATGTCGTTCTGGGTGTAGCCCACCACGGTCGGTTTGCCGGTGGTGCCGCTGGAGGCGTGCAGGCGCACCACCTCCTGCTGGGGCACGGCGAACATGCCGTAGGGGTAGTTGTCGCGCAGGTCGTTCTTGCCGGTGAAGGGGAATTTCGCCAGGTCGTCGAGGGACTTCAGGTCCTCCGGGTGGGCGCCGCACTCGTCGAAGCGTTTACGGTACAGCGGCACGTTGTCGTAGGCGTGGTTCAGGCTCCAGCGCAACCGCTCCAGCTGGTGCTGACGCAGGGCGTCGACACTGGCGGTTTCCATCGGGTCCAGCAGGGCACGATCGGCATCATGGTACATGTTCATGGCATCACTCGAATTGTTCTTGTAGACCGGCGCCTTGCTCTATAAGGAGCGGCGCCGTGAGTGTCATGGACGCAGCATAACCGGCGGCGTCGCGTTCAGTAACAAGCCATTGGTCAGAGGCGTTCGATGACCATGGCAATGCCTTGGCCGACACCGATGCACATGGTGCACAGGGCGTAGCGGCCGGCGCTTTCTTCCAGTTCGTGCAGGGCGGTGGTGACCAGGCGGGCGCCGCTCATGCCCAGCGGGTGGCCAAGTGCAATGGCGCCGCCGTTACGGTTGACCCGCGTGTCGTCATCAGCCAGGCCCAGCTCGCGCAACACGGCCAGGCCTTGGGCGGCGAAGGCTTCGTTGAGCTCGATGACGTCCATGTCGGCCAGTGACAGGCCGGTCAGTTCCAGCACCTTGTGGGTCGCCGGCACCGGGCCGATGCCCATGATGCGTGGCTCAACGCCGGCCACCGCCATGCCGACGATCCGCCCTCGCGCCTTCAGGCCATGGCGGCGGGCGGCTGCGCTGCTGGCCAGCAACAGCGCGCACGCACCATCGTTGACCCCCGACGCATTGCCCGCCGTGACGCTGCCGCCTTGACGGAACGGCGTACCCAGCCTGGCCAGTTGCTCCAGGGTGGTGTCGGCGCGCGGGTGTTCATCCTGCTCGACCCGAATGGCCGGGCCTTTGCGCTGGGCGATTTCCACCGGCACGATTTCACGTGCCAGCCGGCCGCGGGCCTGGGCGGCGGCGGCCTTGTGCTGGCTGCGCAGGGCGAAAGCATCCTGGTCGGCACGGGAGATAGCGAACTGGTCGGCGACGTTTTCGGCCGTTTCGGGCATCGAATCGATGCCGAACTCGGCCTGCATCAGGGTGTTGACGAAGCGCCAACCGATGGTCGTATCGAACAGCTCGGCGCTGCGGCCAAAGGCCTGCTCGGACTTGCCCATGACAAACGGTGCACGCGACATCGACTCGACGCCGCCGGCCAGCATCAGCCCGGCTTCACCGCAGCGCAGGGCGCGGGCGGCGTTGCCGATGGCATCCATGCCGGAGCCGCACAGGCGGTTGATCGTGGTGCCGGGCACGCTGATCGGCAGGCCGGCCAGCAGCGCGGCCATGCGCGCCACGTTGCGGTTGTCCTCACCGGCCTGGTTGGCGCAACCAAGGATCACGTCGTCGATGGCGGACCAGTCAAGCGCCGGGTAGCGCGCGACCAGCGCCTTGATTGGCACGGCGGCCAGGTCGTCGGCGCGTACGCTGCTGAAGGCGCCGCCGTAACGGCCGATCGGCGTGCGCACGGCATCGATGATCAGTGCATCGAGGGGAGGGTGTTCAGTCATTTGCGGTCTCCTGCGCGAGCACCGTGCCGCGCACTTTGTAGGATTTGCCGTGGAACAGGGCGATCAGCTCGCCGCGCTGGTTTTCGATGCGCACGTCGTACAGCCCGGTGCGGCCCTTGCGGCTCATTTCGGCCGCACTTGCAGTCAGCACATCACCGCACAGTGCGGGGGCGACGTAGTCGATGCTGCAGCCCAGGGCGACCGTGGCTTCGTCGTAGCTGTTGCAGGCGAAGGCAAAGGCCGAGTCGGCGAGGGCGAACAGGAAACCACCGTGGCAGGTGCCGTGGCCCTGGATCATGTCGGCGCGCACCGGCATGCTCAGGCGGGCCTGGCCTGCGCCGGCACTGCGCAGGCGGATGCCCAGGGCCTGGCTGGCCTGGTCGCGGGAGAACAGGGCGGCGGCGCAGGCCTGGGCCAGTTCGTCCGGGGTGCGTTGCAATTCAGTCATGCAGGCGGGCTCCTTGGGCGTGGCTGCGGCGCAGCAGCAGGGAAGGGCGGTAGCGGCTTTCGCCATAGCTGGCCTGCAGGTGTTCCAGCACGCGCAGCGTGTAACCCAGGCCGATCTGCTCGGCCCAGGCCAATGGGCCGCGTGGGTAATTGACCCCGGCGCACATGGCCAGGTCGATGTCGGCGGCGCTGCCGACGCCTTGCAACACGGCATCGGCGGCCTCGTTGGCAAGCATGGCCACGGTGCGCAGCACCACCAGGCCAGGCAGGTCGGCAACCGCGGCCACCTGGATGCCTGCCCGGTGCAGCAGTGCGACAACCTGGTCACGTGCCGTGGCAGTGGTGTCGGCCGACCAGCTGATGGCGATGCGCGAAGCCGTGCGGTAATCCAGGGCCAGATCGATCAGCACCAGGTTGCGCAGGCCCTCTTCGCGGGCACGCTGGCTGGCCAGGCGCCCATCGCACAGCGCAAGGGCCGCATCGCCGACGTGGATCACGCCACGGCCTGCGCGTTCGGTGATGGCAAGCCCACTGTCGCGCAAGCGTTCAACCAGCGGCTGCAGCGCCCCGAGATGGCCTTCGACCACGCAGCGGTCAACCGTCAGCGCACTGGCAAGTTCTGCCACGGGCGGGCGCTCGGCGCCTTCGGCGTAGCGATAGAAGCCATGCCCGCTCTTGCGCCCGAGACGGCCCGCATCGACCAGCTCCTTCTGTACCAGCGAGGGCTGGAAGCGGGGATCACCATAAAATGCATCGAACACCGAACAGGTGACGGCGTAGTTGACGTCATGCCCGATCAGGTCGGTGAGTTCGAACGCGCCCATGCGGAAACCACCGGCCTCGCGCAGCAAGGCATCGAGTGTTGCGCAGTCGGCCGCGCCCTCCTGCAGCAGGCGCAAGCTTTCGGCATAGAACGGCCGCGCCACACGATTGACGATGAAACCGGGCGTGGAACGGGTGTGAACCGGCTTTTTACCCCAGGCCTTTGCCGTGTGATAAAGCACGGCGGCGACGTTTGGTTCGGTGGCCAGGCCCGAAACGATTTCAACCAGCGCCATCAACGGCGCAGGGTTGAAGAAGTGCATGCCGACCACGTTCTGCGGCCGGGCAAGGCCCGCCGCCAGGCTGGTGATCGACAGGGACGAGGTATTGCTGGCGAGTATGCAGTCCTCTGCGCACAGTGCTTCCAGCTGGCGTAACAGGTCTTGCTTGACCTGCAGGTTTTCGACGATGGCCTCGATCACTAGCCGGGCGTCGACCAAGGCTTCGATCACCTCCACCGGCTGCAGGCGCGCCACGATCGCTTCGCGGGCATCGGGCTGCAGTTTGCCTTTTTCTACAAGGCGACCGAGCTGGCGATCGATGCCGGCCACGGCCTGCGCCGCAACACCGGGGCGGTTATCGTAGAGCTTTACCGGGTGGCCAGCCTGGGCTGCCACCTGGGCGATACCAGCTCCCATGGCACCTGCACCGATGACTGCGACCACGGCACTGCTTTGAAGTGCGTGCATGTCAACGCCCCTTGAACGCGGGTGTGCGCTTGTTCATGAAGGCGCTCACGCCCTCGCGATAATCTTCACTGCGCCCGGCCAGGCGCTGCAGGTCGCGCTCAAGCTCCAGCTGCTGGTCCAAGCTATTGTCGAAGCTGGCATTGAGGCTGCGCTTGATCAGTGCCAGGCCGTAGGTGGGCTGGCTGGCCAGGTGGCGGGCGAGGGCGATGGCCTCGTCGCGCAGCTCGGCATCGTCGACCACGCGGTGGATCAGGCCCCACTGCTGCGCCTGCTCGGCGCTCAGGCGCTCGCCGAGCATCGCCAGTGCTTTGGCCCGTGCCATGCCAACCAGCCGAGGCAGCAACCAGGTGCCGCCCGAATCGGGGACCAGGCCAATCTTGCAGAAGGCCTGGATGAAACTGGCGGAACGGGCCGCCAGCACCAGGTCGCAGGCCAGCGCAATGTTCGCCCCGGCGCCTGCCGCCACGCCATTGACTGCGCAGATGACTGGCAGCGGCAGGTCACGCAGGGTGCGCACCAGCGGGTTGTAGAACGTGTCGATGGACTCGCCCAGGTCAGGCATTGCCGCGCCAGGGGCGACATTGCGGTCGGACAGGTCCTGGCCTGCGCAGAAGCCGCGGCCTTCCCCGGTCAGCAGCAGCACCCGTGCTTCGCTGCTCTGGCGCACCTGCTTGAGCGCCTCGCGCACCTCCATGTGCATCTGCGTGTTGAAGCTGTTGAGTTGCTCGGGGCGGTTCAGGATGAGCTGGGCAACACCGCCCTCGATGGAAAACAGAATGTGCTCGAACGTCATGGAAGGCTTGCTCCGTCAGGCGATGGGAAGGGCAAATCAACGGCCTTTGAACTGGGCCGGGCGTTTTTCCTGGAAGGCGCGGATGCCTTCGTCGCGGTCGGCGGTACCGGCCAGCAGGGTGAAGGCGTGGCGCTCGAAGCGCAGGCCGCTGGCAAGGTCGGTGTCGCCGGCCTTGAGCAGCGCCTCCTTGGCCAGGCGCACCGCCAGCGGCGCCTTGGCGGCGATGCTGCGGGCAACTTGGGTAGCGCGCTCCACCGTCAGTTCTGGCTGGGTGATTTCGCTGACCAGGCCGGCTTGCAGGGCATGCCGGGCGTCAATCGCCTCACCGGTGAGGACCATCTGCATCGCCAGGGGCTTGCCGACGGCGCGCAGCAAGCGCTGGGTGCCACCGGCACCGGGGATGATGCCAAGGTTGATTTCAGGCTGGCCGAAGCGGGCATCGCTGCCGGCGATCACGATGTCGGCACACATCGCCAGCTCGCAGCCACCGCCCAGGGCGTAGCCGTTCACGGCAGCGATCAGGGGTTTGCAGAAGGCCGCAATGCGCTGCCAGTGGGCAACCCGCGGGTCATTGAGAATGCCAACCAGGTCACGCTCGGCCATTTCGCGAATATCGGCACCGGCGGCGAACGCCTTGCGGCTGCCGGTAATGACCACGGCGCGGGTCTGCTCGTCGCGCTCTGCGGCATCCAGTTCGGCGGCCAGCTCTGCCAGCAGTTCGGTGCACAGGGCATTGAGGGCCTCTGGGCGTTGCAGGGTGATCCGGCGAACGCCGTGTTCCGGCGCCTGCACTAGGAGATAACGCGGCATGTCGGGGTCCTCAAGCTGCTTGGCCCGGCGCATCGAGTGGCCGGCTTTTTTTGGAATTGTCTGCAGGGGCGACGGGTGAGCGTGCCCAGGTGCGGTCAATATAAACACCATGCGATACACAGAATCAATAGCGAAGTACTGATTATGTATCTCGTTACACGACCTTTAGCTCTGTAGATTCTCCCAAGAACAAGCAATTTCGCTGCGTTAAAGAGGATTGACGTCCAGCAGCCATGCGATACAAGATCAAGATACGATACGAATCATTTCAGGAGATACGACATGCCCTGCTACCGACTAGACGGCCTGACCCCCGTTATCGATCCGACGGCCTATGTCCACCCAAGCGCCGTATTGATCGGTGACGTCATCGTCGGCGCGCACTGTTATGTAGGGCCACTGGCCTCGCTGCGCGGTGATTTCGGGCGCATCGTCCTGGAGGAGGGCGCCAACCTGCAGGACACCTGCGTGATGCATGGCTTCCCCGGTGGCGACACGGTGATCGAGCGCAACGGCCATGTTGGCCATGGTGCGGTGCTGCATGGCTGCCGCGTGGGCGCTGACGCACTGATCGGCATGAATGCGGTGGTCATGGACGGCGCCCGCATCGCGCCGCGCTGCATCGTCGGCGCCACGGCGTTCGTCAAGGCCGGGTTCGAATGCGCCGAACAGAGCCTGGTAATCGGCTCACCCGCCCAGGCCAAACGCCCATTGACCGAGCATGAACTGCGCTGGAAGCAACGCGGCACCGCCGAATACCAACGCCTCAGCCAGCGCTGCATGGCCAGCCTGGTCGAATGCCCACCACTGGCCGCAGCCGAACCCCAGCGCCCGCGCATGGGTGACGGCGGCTTCCGGCCCAAAGGCGAGGAGGGCGCATGAACCTCCCTGCAGCGCGCAATGGCCAGGCGGGCCGCCGCACAGGTATAGTCGGTGGTTTCTCCGCGCACAGTTCCTCCATGAGCAACCTCGCCCCGCTGAACCACCTGATCACCCGCTTTCAGGAGCAGACGCCGATCCGCGCCAGCTCGCTGATCATCACCCTGTACGGCGATGCCATTGAGCCCCATGGCGGCACGGTCTGGCTCGGCAGCCTGATCAACCTGCTGGAACCTGTCGGCATCAACGAACGGCTGATCCGCACCTCGATCTTCCGCCTGACCAAGGAAGGCTGGCTGACCGCTGAAAAGGTCGGCCGGCGCAGTTACTACAGCCTTACCGGTACCGGCCGCCGGCGTTTCGAGAAGGCGTTCAAGCGTGTCTACAGCCCCAGCCAGCCGGCCTGGGACGGCGCCTGGACCCTGGTCTTGCTGTCGCAACTCGACCCCGGCAAACGCAAGGCCGTGCGCGAAGAACTGGAATGGCAGGGTTTCGGCGCCATGGCCCCGAACGTGCTCGGTTGCCCGCGCGCGGACCGCGCCGACCTGGCCGCGACCTTGCGCGAGCTGGAAGCGAGCGACGACAGCATCGTCTTCGAAACCCATACGCAGGAAGTGCTGGCCTCCAAGGCCATGCGCGCGCAAGTGCGCGAAAGCTGGCGTATCGACGAACTGGGGCAACAGTACAGCGAGTTCATCCAGCTGTTCCGGCCACTGTGGCAAGGCTTGAAAGAACAGGACGCGCTCAACCCTGAAGACTGCTTCCTGGCCCGCACCTTGTTGATCCACGAGTACCGCAGGCTGCTGTTGCGCGACCCGCAGCTGCCCGACGAGCTTTTGCCGGGTGACTGGGAAGGCAGGGCGGCAAGGCAGTTGTGCCGCAACCTGTATCGGCTGGTGTTCGCCCAGGCAGAGGCGTGGTTGAATACGGCCCTGGAAACGGCCGATGGCCCTTTGCCGGACGTGAACGAAAGCTTCTACAAACGATTTGGTGGTTTGGCTTGAGTCTGCAAGGCTGACCACCTCGAGGGACCGACATGACAACCACCGCGCTGGCCGACATCGACCTGTTGCACAGCATCAGCGTTACCCTGATCGGCGAGCAGGACCGCCGGGCGCTCTATGACAAGATCGTCGACGCCGCCGCCAGCATCACCGGCTCGCAATTTGCGACGATGCAGGTGCTTTGCCCGCCCGATCATCCGTCTGGGCATGGCGGGCAGCTGCAATTGCTGTGCTCGCGCGGGCTGCCCCCCGAGGCCGTGCAGTTCTGGCAGTGGGTGCGCCACGATGCGCTGAGCAGCTGCGGCCTGGCCCTCAGGCGTGGCGAGCGTGCGATCGTCTCGGACTTTGAACGGTGGGACGAGATCACCGGCACCGAAGAGCTGCTGTGCTTCCGCAATGCCGGCATCCGGGCAGCACAGACCACGCCACTGCAATCGCGCAGCGGCCAGTTGCTGGGCATGATCTCTACGCACTGGAGCCAACCGCATCAGCCCTCGGAACGGGTTTTGCGCCTGCTCGACATTCTGGCGCGAACAGCCGCTGACCTGCTGGAGCGGACAATAGCCGAAGAAGCCTTGCGCGAACTCAACGAGACGCTGGAGCAAAGGGTTAGCCAGCGCACGGCAGAGTTGATGGCTGCAGAAGAACAACTGCGCCAGTCGCAGAAAATGGAAGCGGTTGGCCAATTGACCGGCGGCCTGGCGCACGATTTCAACAACTTGCTTGGCAGCATCAGTGGTTCGCTCGAGCTGCTCAGCCATCGCATCCATCAGGGCCGCATGGGGGAAGTCGACAAGCACATCAGTGCCGCACGAAGCGCCGCCAGCCGCGCTGCCATTTTGACCCACCGCCTGTTGGCGTTTTCGCGGCGTCAGACACTGGAGCCCAAGGCTGTGGAGCTCCCCACGTTGTTGCATGGCATGAGTGAGCTGGTACAGCGCACGGCAGGGCCCGGCATTCGGGTCGATACCCTGTGCGACGTGGCACTTTGGCCCGCGTTCGTCGATGCCAGCCAACTTGAGAACGCGTTGCTGAACCTCTGCAACAATGCTCGCGATGCCATGCCTGGCGGGGGGCAGATCACCTTGGCGGCGCGCAACCTGGCGCTGACGGTGCACGAGGCCCCACAACATGACCTGGCGCCTGGGCAATACCTGCACCTGAGCGTAACCGACACCGGCATCGGCATCGCGCCTGAGGTGCTACCTCATGTCTTCGAGCCCTTTTACACCACCAAACCCGTAGGGCAGGGCACGGGGCTGGGTCTTTCGATGATCTACGGCTTCGCGCAGCAATCGGGCGGCCAGGTGAAGATCCACTCGAAGCAGGATGAAGGCACGCGGGTCGATCTTTATTTGCCTCGGCATAGCGGTGATGTGGCCGAACCCGAGCAGGACGCGGCAAAAGCGCCTGAGATTGAGCTACAGCAGGGAAAGGTCATATTGCTGGTGGAAGATGAGCACACGATGCGCATTATCCTGCAGGAAACCCTGGAGGAACAGGGCTACCAGGTACTCCAGGCGGGCGACGGTGTCGTAGCGCTCGAACTGTTGCGTTCAGGGGGAGACGTCGACCTGCTGGTTAGCGATGTGGGCTTGCCTGGCGCAATGGATGGGTGGCAATTGGCCGAACAGGCGACTGCGATCCAACCCGCTCTGAAAACGATGTTCATCACGGGCTATGTGCAAGCAGCGGGGAGGCAAGTGCTGACCAAGCCGTTTACCTTGCATGCATTTGCAAGTCGGGTGACTGAGCTGTTGGCCGATCCAGCAATCAGCCAGGCTACCAGGGCAGACGCTACGGTCATGGTTAAATCATAACTACACTAAATGACTATTTAGTGTAGTTATCGCCAAGATTTAGTCAATTAATGCCTCCGGAGCAGCTGAAAGCACTCGGATTTGGCTTGAATGCGCAATATCAAGCTGCCGCCGCATTCTTCAACGGAGCCGGTGACGGGCTTTGGATACCCTGCAACCAATCGCAGTAGCGGGCCAAGCCTTGCTGGGCAGTCAATGTAGGCGCCGTATAACCGGCAGCGCGCAAGCGGCTCAGGTCTGCGCAGGTGTAACACTGGTACTTGCCCCGCAAATGCTCAGGAAATTCGCTGTACTCCAGAATGCCTTCGAGCAAGGCCATCTCGAGTGACAACGGGGGTTGGTCTTGCCGCTCACGCAGCCGATTGATCACGGCCAAGGCCACGTCATTGAATGGCTGGGCGCGGCCACTGCCTACGTTGAAGATGCCGCTGGAGTGTGGGCTATCAAGGAAGAACATGTTCACCTTGACCACATCCTCCACAGAGACGAAATCACGTAGATGGCCACCGTTCGGGTACTCGCCATAACTGCCGAACAGGCTGACTTTGCCGTGGGCCTGGTACTGGTTGTAGCAGTGCAGGGCCACTGACGCCATAGTGCCTTTGTGCTGCTCATGGGGCCCGTAGACGTTGAAATAACGCAACCCGACGATCTGGCTGCGTGCGGCCGGTAGCTGCCGGCGTACGTGTTGATCGAAGAGAAATTTCGAATAGCCGTAAACATTCAGCGGGCGCTCACATTCACGTTGTTCGCGAAAGTCCTGGCCTGCGCCGTAGACGGCTGCCGATGATGCGTATAAAAACGGGACCTGCTGATGTTGAGCAGCCGCCAGCAACTCACGACTGAACCGGTAGTTGTTATCCATCATGAAGCGACCGTCCGCTTCAACGGTGCTCGAACATGCGCCTTGATGCAGTACGGCGCGCACCTTGCCGAACTGGCCACGGCTGAAGCGCTCGAGGAAGTCGTCCTTGTCCAGGTAATCGGAAATTTCGCTGCAGGCCAGGTTGCGGAATTTGTCACCGTCAGTCAGGTCATCGACAGCGATGATTTCGGTTTCGTTGCGTTGGTTGAGCGCCTGAACGAGGTTGCTACCGATAAAGCCCGCGGCGCCGGTTACGATGATCGTCATGCCAGATTCCCCGTGAGGGTGCGGAGCCCGCATTTTAATCACGGGGAAGTGAGGTGGCGTTAACCTGGGTCAAGGAATGGCCGGATTCGGGCTTTTGGAGATTGGCCTGGTTTCAAATCTGTCCACCTCCGGGCCAGCACTAAAATACGAAGGTTCGCATAATGCATATTATGTTAAATGCAGTATTATTCGTTACTTTTCGCAAACGATCAACACCCGCCTGTAATCAGCACATCACCCCAGCGCCGCCGCACCAACGAACTCGAGCTCCACCATCACTGTCGCATTTACGAATGCTCGCTTCGCTGGCGAAGTGACTCTGTAGCACCACATTCCAGGATGAAAGCTTAATGGCCATTGATCGCCGCACATTGCTACAACTCGGCTCGTTAGCTGGCGCCAGTCTGATGCTTCCAGTTCAGGCCAGCGTCCTCCCACAAGAGCGCGCTGGTCGCCTGCTAATTCGCAATGCCACTGTGATAACCATGGATCCCGCGCTTGGCGACATGAACAGTGCCGACGTACTGATCGAGCACGGCATTATCCGCCAGCTCGGCACGGGCCTGGACGCCTCTCAGGCCCAGGTAATCGACGCAACGGACATGATCGTGATACCAGGGCTCATCGATACCCACTGGCATTTGTGGAACAGCCTGCTGCGCAACAGCGCGCCTGTTCCGGGTGGGCCTGCCTTCTTTGTTAGCCAGCAAGCCACCAGCAAGCGCTTTACCCCTGCCCTCACCGAACTCAGCGTCCGCCTCGGGCTGGCTGAGGCCGTTCACGCGGGCATCACCACGGTCAACAGCTGGGCGCACAACATCCGCGACCCCGACTTCGCACAGGCCGAACTGCGCGCGCTGGCTTCCAGCGGATTGCGGGCGCGGCTGTGGTACGGCTACGCGCAGGACTTGCCGGCCACCGGCTTAATGGACTTCAAGGACATCGAGCGTATCCAGTCCCAACTGCAGGCCTCCGCGCATCGGCGTATCGATCTTGGTTTGGCCAGCCGCGGCCCGGAACGCACCGAAGCGCCGATCTGGGAAGAAGAATTTGCATTTGCCAAAGCCCATGGTCTGCCTGTATCCACCCATATTGCCGTCAGCCGCCAGATGCAGGAGAAAAAGGCTATTCAACAACTGGCTAGCCGAGGCCTGTTGAGCCCGTCCGTGCAGCTGGTGCATGCCACCCACGCCGATGAACAAGACATGGCCAGCATCGCGCAGGCGGGCGCGACCGTGTGCATCACACCCTTGACTGAAATGCGTGTTGGCTATGGACTGCCCCCAGTGGCGGCGCTGCATCGCGCGAAACTACCGGTCACGCTCGGCATCGACACGTTGATACTGGGTGGTAATGCCAACCCGTTCATGCTCATGCAGACCTGCCTCAACCTGGCTATCGGCACTTCCGGTGATGAGCAACTGATGACCGCCAGGGATGCGTTGCATTGGGCCACACAGGGGGCGGCGCATGCCATGGGCATCGGCCAGGAAACAGGTTCGATCTCTGTGGGCAAGCGGGCCGACCTGGCACTGATCGACACCCGCAGGCTGGGCATGTTCCCAGTCAACGATCCCGTGGCGTGCATCGTTCAGTCGGCGACTCCAGCAGACGTCGACACCGTGATCGCCGACGGCCGCATCGTCAAACGTGCGGGCCAGCTCATCGGCAACGACCCGGCCGTGCTCCGCAGCCAGGCACTCACTGCGGCACGGCACTTGTTGCAGCAAGGCTGATCGCATCCACAGCAGGGCAGGCTTGTGCCCTGCCCTGCGCTCGTACCGCCGCTGATGCACTCAGAAGCTCGCTTGCACCTTCAAACCGCCTACCCAGGCATCGTCAACCTGTTTCACCCCGCCTGGGTGACGCACAAACTGCAGGTTCGGCCGCACCGTCAGCCAATCGGCTAGATGGATGCCATAGTTCAGCTCGGCGTTGTACTCGGTTTCCTGGACCGGCAAATAGCCGGGGCTGTCGTAGTCATCGATCCCGTTGACCTGATTGGTCAGCGCCGCATTCTTTCGGTAGGCCGCGTTCACATGGACTTCCGATAGAGCCAGGCCGACATCGTCCTTTGGCCGTGCATCGAATGGGCCCTTGTAGATAGCGCCCACCGACAAGTAGTGATCGACCTTGCTGGTCTTACGGTCATGGGCCGTGCCCATTGCAAAAACGGTCAGCCCGCGTGAAGCATCGCCAGCGTGCTGGGTTATCTGCTGCATGGCACCCAGCCACACGCCGTGCTTGCTCGATGCGCTGCGATAGGCTGCTCCGCTTATTACAGCAGGCTGGCCACGGCTGTCCTTGAGCACGTCCTTGGCGTTGGACGTACTGTAGTAGTAACCGGCACGGTATTCACCCGGTAGGCCGTCAATGCGCGGCTGCCATACCAGTTCCACCGGCAGCACCGCTCCCTCGGTGCCGCTGCCACTGAGCTTGAAGCCATTGTCGTTCTGAGTGTTCGACGGGTTCTGCTCGTACGCGCCGATTTGCGCAAACAGCTCGGGACTGAGCTGGTACTTGACCCGCAGCGCCCACTGGGTGATCGGCCAGTTGTACCAGATGCCACCCCAGTTCCCGACCTGCGAGCCGCAAAAAGTCAGGTTCTGAAAGTTGCAGTCAAAGCTGTTGAAGTCCTCACCCTCACCGAAGCGCCCCGCCTTGATATCCAGGTGCCGATCGAAGAACGCTTGCTGGTAGTACAGCTGGGTCATGCGCCAGTGCGAGCCGCGGCCCCAGACTTCCTGCGACGAGCTGAGCGTACCGGTGCGTGGGTCACCGACGCGGTCGTTGGAAATGTTGTCGCCGTTGCGGTTGGCCACGGTCAGCTGGAAGCGCGCGTCGTGCCAGCCGAGCAGTTTTTCCAGGTCGAAACGGGCGCCCAGGGAGTATTGGTCGCTGTAGCGGGCAGTACGGTCGTTGTTGTACCCGCCACCAAGATTGGCACCGATTTCGCCGACATAAGCGAATTCGAAATTCACGCCCTGCTGGGCCAGGTCGTTGCGGGCGCCATTCCAGTCGCCCAGCGCCCAAGGGGAATCGCTGGCAAAAGGCTCTGCAGCGTGAACGGTCGGGGCGCAGGCCAAAGCGGCAAGCAAGACGCGCTGTTTGAAAATGAACATTGATGGTTCTCTTTGTTATTGGATGCTGCCTGTTGCGGCTCTCGCCGCCGAAGGGCCGGCGGACACAGGTGGTGCACAGGGCCAATGGCCGTGCTCCACCTGTGCCGCAGGTTCAGCCGCGGGTGATTACTGAACGCTGGCGCGCATTTGCTCAGGCAGCTCAAGCTGCTTGCGCATCTTCGTCACTTCCGCAGCTGTGACCGGCTGGGCACTGTTGCCCCAGCTGTTGCGGGCAAATGTGAGGATGTCGGCGATCTCGCTGTCACTGAGCTTCCAGTCGAACGCCGGCATGCCCGCACCGGTGGTGTAGGTGTGGGTATGCACCGCCCGCGCACCACCCAGGACCACGCTGGTGAGCGTGTCGGTGTTGTTCGCCAGGATCGCCTTGTTGCCGGCAAAGCCAGTGATCATATGGCTCACACCCTCGCCCGCAGTGCCGTGACAGGCCGAGCAATGCACCTCGTAGCCTTGACCGCCGCGATGCATGCGCGCATCCCTTGCGGCCAGTGCTTGGGCGACAGGTTGCGGTGTGCCAGGTAACGATTTGAGGTAAACCGCAATGGCGCGCAGGTCTTGCTCGGTCAGGTGCTGCGTCGAGTTCTCGATCGCTTCGGCCATCGGCCCACTGGCCACTGCCACACCGTCACTGCCGGTTTTCAGGTAGTCGACGATCTGCTCGACCGTGCTGTCACCCAAGCCCTGGTGCGGGTCGTTGGTGATATTGGGCGCGAACCAAGTGCCTACCAGCCCACCCTGCAGGGCCTGGCTGGCAATTGGGCCACCCAGGGCATTACGCGGGCTGTGGCAGGCGGCGCAGTGCCCTGCCCCGTCCACCAGGTACCGGCCACGGTTCCACTCCACGCTTTGCCCAGGATCGGGGGCGTATGGCTGGTTGTCGAAAAACATCCAGTTCCAGCCGGCCATCAGCAAACGCTGGTTGAACGGGAAGTTCATGCCCGCCAGCTCGTCGACTTTGTGCGCCTTCGGCTCGATCGTGCTGAAGAATGCCCACAGCGCGCGCAGGTCATCGTCGCTCATGCGCGTGTAGTCGGTGTAAGGCATGGCCGGGAATAGCAGGCCATGACGGCCCTGGCCCTGGCGCACCGCATTGAAGAAGTCGCGCTGGGTGTAGTTGCCTATACCGGTTTTGCGGTCGGGGGTGATGTTCGACGACTGAATATCACCGAATGGCGTGCCGATCACATAGCCACCGGCAAAATCGCCACTCTTGGCCGTGTGGCAGGCCGCACAGTCGGCGCCACGCATTACATACTCCCCCTGCTTGATCAGCGCCGCATCGGTGGACTTGAAATCGCCAAGACGCACCGTATCGTCAGCCACCTGCGAGCGTGCGGTAGAGTTGGCCTGGATGACCAGGCCGAGCATCACGGCACCAGCCAAGGCCAGCACGCCGCCGCCGATCAGGGCGGTTTTCTTGTTGAGCATCGCGGGCCTCACACCAGGGAACCGGGGTTGTGCTGATACTTTTCATGGATCGCGCGTGCCGTACGAATGGCCAAAGCGCCGACGGTGCTGGTGGGGTTGTAACCCGCGTTGGTCGGGAACGCCGATGCGCCGACCACGAACACGTTGTGTGCATCCCAGCTTTGCAGGTAGGTGTTGACCGCGCTGGTAAGCGGGTCTTCGCCCATGATCATGCCGCCTTGGGTGTGGTTGGAGTTCTCGTCGTACGGGCTCCAGGACTTTGCCGCCGAATTGAACGTTTGTACGTGCTTGGCACCCATCTTCTTGCCAATGTCCACTGCGCGCTGCTCGATGAAGCGGGCCATGTTGCGGTCGTTCTGGTTCCAGTCGAAGGTCATGCGCAGCAGCGGTGTGCCCCAGCGGTCCTTGTAGTTCGGGTCCAGTGACAAGTAGGCATCGCGGGTCGGCATCGAGGTGCCCTGGCCGAAGATGATGCCGTAGTTCTGGTAGTTGTCCTGGTAGTTCTGCTTGAAGCCTTTACCCCAGCGCGGGGTACCAGGCGGCAGCAGGCCGGAGCGACCAATCGGCATGCCCTCGCGGGAAACAGTGAGCAAGCCGGCGCCGCCAATGAAGTCGTGCTGGCTGTGATCGAAGTTGTCACCGTTGTAGTCGTCGACCTGGATACCCAGGCCACCAGCGCCAATGAACGGGTTGAGTGTCTGGTCCTCGAACCACACGTGGGCGCCCGAGCAGGTCTGGTAGTTGTAGGCACGGCCAAGAGTGCCGGTCTGGGTCACCGGGTCGTACTGCTGACCGATCTGGCTGATCATCATCAGCCGCGCGTTATCATAGGTGAACGAGCACAGCGCGACGATATCGGCCGGCTGGATCACTTCGCGGCCCTGTTCGTCGAAATAGCTCACGCCGGTGGCGGTCTTGCCGTCTTCAGCCTTGTGGATCTTGGTCACGTAACCCTGGGTGATCAGGGTGAAGTTCTTGCGCCGCATCAGCGCCGGGATCACGCAGGCCTGGGGCGAAGACTTGGAGTAGTTACCGCAACCATGGAACATGCAATAGCCACAGTAGGTGCAAGGCGCCATGCTTACCCCGAGCGGGTTCACATAGGCCGCACCGACGTGGGCGACGGGGATGTAGAACGGGTGCAGGCCCATTTGCGCAGTGCTGTCGCGGTACATCTGCATCAGCTGCGATTCTTTGAGCGCTGGCGTCGGGAATTCCCGGCTGCGTGGCCCTTCGAAGGGGTTGCCACCAGGTTGCAGGTTGCCGTTGATATTGCCAGCCACACCGGAAATACCGGCGATGCGCTCGAAGCGGTCGTAGAACGGCTCGAGGTCGGCATAGGTGATGCCCCAGTCCTGCACCTGCTCCAGGCCCTTGAGCTTGCTCGCGCCGTAGCGCTCCAGCGTGGCCGAGCGCACGCGGAAGTCCCACTCGGAGAAGCGCCAGGCCATGCCGGCCCAATGGAAGCCTGCGCCACCGACCGACTTGCCCATCTGGAAGGCCTTCAGTTCACGCGTCGGCACCGCGGTCTGGCTAGACTGATTGCGGAACGTCAGGGTGTAATCACCTGGCTGCAGCAGCAGCTCGCGGCGTATGGTCCAGCGCAGTTCGTCCGGGTCGACCGCTGGCGGGGTATCGGTGGAGGTGTCGAGCCAGGGGCCGCGGTCGATGGCCACCACTTCCAGTCCGGCTCGAGTGAGTTCTTCGGCCATCAGCGAGCCGGCCCAGCCCAGGCCGACGATCACGACGTCAGCTTTCTTGCGTTGAATTGCCATGGGTATCTCCTGGGCTCAGCTCACCGGGATCAGGCTGATGGGCTCAAGGCCCAAATCCTGACCGCGCCGGTCGATGTATTGGCGGTAGTCGTAACGGGCACCGGGGAAGCCAACCAGCTTCCAGCCGACCATCCCGCGGTTGCCGCCGTATAGCGGGTCGGAGAAGTAGCCCTCACGCACGCTCATCAGCAGGAACTCGAACAGGCGGTTGCTGCTGCCCTTGCCTTCCCAATCGAGCTTGCCGGCCTCCAGGTCAGACAGCACAGCGTCCATCTGCTCGCCTTCGAGCTCGGCGAAAGGTTTGGAATGGCGCGCCCGGGCGTGCCGGTCAATGAACGCGAGCCCAGCCAGGGTGTAGTCGCGGCGGGTGCGCAGGCTGATGGTCAGGCCCATCAGTTGCGACTCGTCGGCGCGCAGCGGCTGGTCCAGATAGAGGTCTTTCGACTCACCATAGGGCCCATTCATTTGCGCATCGAGAAAGTCCACGCACCCCGCTTCACTGGCCGATGGCCCAAGCTGGTCTTGGGGGATCAGGCGGTCGAACACCGCCGTCAGGGTGGCGCGAGCCTGGCCTTTGAACACGTTGCCCTGGCCGCCGCTCATGACCGGTGACGGCAGCATTTCGCGGGTCAAGCCGGTTTCTGAGGGCACCGACTTGAGTTCCACCGCACCGACCTTGGCAAGGCCTGCGGCGGCGAACAGCGCACCCATAGAACGCAAGGCGTCCCTACGCTTCATGGAATTCTCCTTATCGACAATCACGGGGGACCGTGGGCAGGTAGCGGTTTTTCGGGCGCACAAAGGCACACGGCGCACGGATGAGCACGTCGAAGCGATGGGGATGCAGTGGGCGAACGAAAAGCGCGGGATGCTGGGAGGTGTACCTGGCGACCTGCCAATCACGGCGGGCGCCAGTGTAGGGCGCGACATTACGCCACGCCATTGAGGCTTTGACGTGTTTACGTCAAAACACCATCAGGGTCGGACAGAATCAACGGTCTCGTCGATCACTATACGCAGCTGTGGGTGCACTTGCGGGGGCGCGGCCAGGTCACCGTTGGCGTAGAGCAGTTGCTGGATGGCGGCTTCTGCCTGCCCTTCAGGGTCCTGGTCGAGTACCAACGACAGCACCCCTTCGGCGAGCATCGCGGCATGCTGATGCGTCGCCTCATGGCTGATCCAGACAGGGCTTGCCTTGAAACGCTTCAGCCCGCGATGCACTCCGGTCGATCCACTGCCCGTGGTATACAACCCGGCGATTGGCGCAGCCTGGCTGGCGTATTCGCTGAGTGTCGCCGCGTTCAGGTCGTCATCATCAAAGCATTCCAACGGCCCAAGCACCGCGACGTTCGGCGCCCGTTCGCCCATGACTTCGAGAAACCCTTGAACCCGCTGCTGATGAGCGTGGTACAGCAGCGAATTGGTCACCAGCAATACCGGGCCCTGACCCGGGCGGACCCACTGGCTCATCAGCCGGCCGGCGGCACGGCCGGCCTTGTGGTTGTCGATGCCGACATAGGTTGCGCCCGTCAGCCCCGAGAGGCTGCTGGTCAGCAGCACCACCGGAACGCCGGCATCCATTTGCGCCTTCAGCGCGGCGCGTACTTCAGGGGTGTCCTGAGCCACCACGATCATGCCCTGGCGCGGCACCTTGGGCTTATTGATCAACGCCAGCAACTGCTGCGGATCTCGCTCTTGCCAGACTTGGCGCTGCAGGACCAGGCGCGAGCGGTGCATCTGCGCCTGCTGAACGAACGCTGCCGTCAGCCGCTGGAAGTGATCGGTTGCACTGTCGACCATCAGCAGGTCGAAACGCAGCAGACCGTGCACCGGCGATGGCAGTAAGCGCTTGAGCCCTAGAGCCTGCGCCGCTTGCAGCACTTTGCGGCGCTTACTGTCGGAGACACTGCCGCGTTCGTTCAACACGCGGTCCACGGTGCTCAGGCTGACCCCTGCCTGACGGGCAACATCGGCCATGCGCTGGCGACGCTCGATCTTGTCCACCTTGCAACATCCAGTTACTTAAAGCGGGCAGTCTGCCATGCCTGCCCGGTTTTAGCCTACTGCCGTCGAGCTCAGCCCTGCCCTTGCTTGTTGACCGCCAAGGGTACAAACCGCCGCGGGATAAGCCGACGATGCAACAACCAGCCGTCCAGTGAAAACTTCCCGGCGCCCGTCATCATCACCCCGCCGAACACGATCATCAGCAGCATCACGTACTCCCAACCACCACCGCCTGCCGAGGCCCACGCGTAACCGCGGCTCCATTCCCCACCAAAACCGACGGTGGCCACCAGGAAGTAGATGAGGCTGACGAACGCGCCCAGCCTGGCAAACAGGCCAAGACCGACACTGACTGCACTGGCGAACTCTATCAAACCGCCCAGAATCACGAATGCCGCAGCCATTTCCCCCAGGCCGAAACCCTGGAAGCCCGCTTCGAGCTTATGAAACCAGCCCATGCCGGCAAAGATCTTTTCAGCGCTGTGGCAGAGCTCGTTCAAGCCGAAGTACATGCGCACGAGCGTCGCCTGCCACAACAAGGTGCCCAACCACGCACCTGGCTTGGAGCGGTCTCGGCGCAGGTCGCTGAAGGCACAGTCCACGAACTGTAGAAAGATCGGAATGGCGGCGATACTCGCGACCCACACCATTACCTGCGCGTCATTCATGGCCGCGACGCGCCAGGCGAGCAGAAACGGCAGCAGCGACAACAGGTAGCCAGGCGCGAACACCCTGGGTGTGATCATTACGGCGCTGAGCAAGGCCACACCCATCCAGAAGGTGCTGGACCAGGCTGCGAAATCTGGCAACGTATGGTTGCCCCAGCCACAGTAGACAGCGGCCAGCAGCGTAGCCGCCAGCCCCGCCACGCTGAGCGAGTGAGGCATGGTCGAAGGCTTCAGAAGGCCATAATCGCTGGCACAAGCGCCATCGACAGGGTCAAGACGCAGGGTGGCACTGTTCATGGATGGGTCTCCTTGAGGGGTTGCGGAGCAGGCAGCGTTTTTTCGAAGGCGCGAACGACTTCGGTGGCAAAGCGCTGCTCTTGGGCATCACTGGCACCACCCGCCACTCCCATGCCGCCGACGCGCTGCCCCTGCTGGCGTATCACCAGGCCTGCCACCGCCGGTAGGATGCCCGGGATACTGCCCAGTTGCAGGTTGTCCTTGCGCGCCATGTCGTAGAACACAACCGTGTCGACATCGTTGATCGCGGCCGAGTTGGCCTTCTTGATGGCTGCCTCGACGCACCCCGGCGCCGCGCCATCCATGCGTTTGAACGCCAGCAGGTAACCGCTGGCATCGGTGACCGCGATGCATGGGTGCACACCTTCGCCAATCGCCTTGGCAACTGCCCGGTCCAGCAGCGCGGAGGCTCCGGCCAGCGACAGGTTCGCCGTGCCAAGCAATGGCTCAGGTGTATCGGCGGCGCTGGCCAGAGGCAAGGCTCCCGCGACAGCGGCGCATAACAGTAAACGTGACAAGCTCATGTTCGATTCCTTGCAGACAAAGTGCCGGTCCAATACGGCCCCCTGCAACACAGGAGGCCGCTGCTTTCAACGGAACGTGGCCGCCACGTCTTCTGCCAGTTTCTGTTCGGTCAGGTCTGTCGCGCCGCTGATGCCCACACTGCCGATCACGTTGCTGTCATGCTTGACCACGACACCGCCCACCGCTGGCAGGATGCCCGGAATGGTGCCGATGGCCAGGTTCTCTTTTCGCGCCAGGTCGTAGAAGGTGATGGTATTGATGGCAAAGCGCGCTGCAGACTTGGCCTTGGCGATCGACGCTTCGACGCAACCGGCGTAAGCGCCCTGCATGCGGGTAAAGGCCAGCAGATGCCCGTCAGCGTCGGTCACGGCAATACAGATGTTCATGCTGCGGCTGCGGGCCATCTCGGTTGCGCGTTCGGCCAACTGCTGGGCCGCCGCGGTCGACAGGTTTTCCTGGGTGACCACTGAAGTACTCGGCGCATTAGCCGCCTGCACATGGGTGAAAGCGGATGCGATGAAGGCGAAGCTCAAAGCGGCCATGCTGTTTTTTGTTTTCATGGTTACAACTCCTGGGTTTACGACCTGTGCTCCATTGCACAGGCAGGCTTGGAAAATGTATGGGGGCCTTTCGCGCAGGCGTAGGCACCCTGCGGCCGCCAATGACGGCCGCTGGATCATGGGTGTGAAAGGTGCAGGGTTGGCAGGCGCCGCAACACCTGCCCGGGGGCTCAACGTGTGGTGGCTAACGGTTTGCCGACCAGTCCAGGGACTTTCTCCCGATCGCCAAGGTTTTTGGGCAGCTGCAGCTTGTAGATCTTGAATGGCAACTGCAGCGCATCCTTTCCGCCCGGCCCACGGTTAGACGCCATGCGGGCACTTTGCGGAACCGGTATATACAGCTCGCGCTGGTCGGAAATGATCATCGCGTCGGGATTGGCCAAGCGCTCGTCCTCCGCGACAACGCGCAGGGTGCCATCCGGCGAATAGACGGTAACCCGAGGCTTGTCGTACTCGCCCATGTAAATGTTGCCGGCGCTGTCGATTGCGGTGCCGGTAAGTGGATTGGTGTTGTAGACGAACTGCACTTGCTTGCCCAACTGCTCATCGCTCAGCCCCGGGTCACGCAGGCCGGCGGTCGGTACCCGCCACAATGGCCCGCTCAGCGGCTGGTAATAGAGCCACTGGCCATCGGGGCTGATCTCGATAGGGTCTGAGTGCACTTGGTGATCACTGCCGTCCGGCAGCAACAACACATGGCCGTCTTCACCGATTGGCCGTCGGGTGGGAATCATCTGCGTCGACGGGTGCCCCGCCAGCCGCCTGACAGCGTCACCGGTGCGCAAGTTGACGACGATGACCCCACCCAGGCCGGAGTCGGTCACATAGGCGTGTTCGCTGTCCAGGCGCAAATCATTGAGGTTCGCGCCAGCCGGCAGCACGCTGGCGGGTAGGCTGATGCTGCGCAACAGCTTGCCGCTGCGGGTATCGAACTGGAGGATCTTCTGCCCGGGATTGATGCCTTCAGGGCCTGCATCCTCGCCTTGGTCGATCGCCCACAAGGTGTCATCGTCGAAGATGTGGATGGTGTTGATCTTTACCAGCGCGGCCGCACTTGGCTTGCCCGGCGCCCAGTCGTTCCACTGCCCGCCTGGGAAGGGCTTGAGGCTGCCATCAGGCATGACCTCAGCAATGGAGGGGGTTTTCTCGAACCCCGGCCAGCGCGGCAGGCCGACGAACAGGCGACCGTCAGAGGTCAGCGCCACCGCATTGCACAGCCAATCCAGGCGTGCCACTTCAGTGAGCGCGGGGCCCATGGCCGGCCACTGGCTGGCGTGTGCCTGCGGGGTGCCGGCCAGGCCGGTCAGGCACGTTGCCAGGCTCAAGGCGCGGAACAGCTTTCTGCTCTTGTACATTATTGTTGTCCTTGTCAGTAATGTGGCCACAGCGGGTATCAATTGGCAGCCGCAGCGTTGAGAGACGGGCCGGATCGCGCATCATCCTGGCCGTTGGCGCCCTCGTCTGGGCGGCGCAGCGGGCCGACGATCACCAGGTAGCTGACGAACGCACCGACGGCATTCAGGGCGACGTAGATCAAAGCGCCGTTGAACGAGTTCATCGACTGCACCATGTAGCCAATCACCACCGGTGTGACGATGCCGGCCAGGCTGCCGAAGGTATTGAAGATGGCGCCATTCATGCCAATGCTGTCCTTGGGCGAGACGTCCGCGATGATTGCCCAACCCAGGGCGCCCACCCCCTTTCCGAAGAACGCCAGCGCCATGAACAGCACCACCAGCAGGTTGGTTTCCACGTAGTTGCACAAGATCATGCTCATCGACAGCGCCATGCCGATGAAGATCGGCAGCTTGCGCGCCAGGGTCAACGACATGCCTTTGCGCAACATCCAGTCGGACGCCATGCCCCCGGTGATTCCCCCCACGAAGCCGCAGATCGCCGGCACTGCGGCGAGCAACCCGGCATCGAGCAGCGACAGCCCACGCTGCTGCACCAGGTACACGGGGAACCAGGTGAGGAAGAAAAACGTCAAGGTACTGATGCAGAATTGGGCCAGGTAGATCCCCAGGTACATGCGCTGCCTGAGTAAGCCGCGGGCACGTTCCCAGGTCTGTTTCCAGCCCCCTGCCTGCGGGCGGCTGGCCGCATGCTCTCGCAGGCTGGCGCCTCCCACGCGCATGGCCTCCAGCTCCGAAGGTGTGATGGAGGGATGCTCGACCGGCGCTTTGATTCGGCGGATGAATACCAACCCCATGAGCACGCCGGCGAGGCCCATCACATAGAACACCCACGGCCAGCCCCAGCGAGTGGATATCCAGGCCAGCAGCGGCGTGAACACCACCGCTGCGAAATACTGTGAGGAATTGAAGATCGCCGTTGCAGTACCGCGCTCGGCAGTGGGAAACCACATCGAAACGATCTTGCTGTTGGCAGGAAAGCACGGAGCCTCGGCCGCACCGACCATGAAGCGCAGGATGAACACGGCGAAAAACGCGAGCCCTACCGGCATCATCGCCACCGTGCCAATCAGGCCGGTGAATACCGACCAGGCGACGATCGCCAGGCCCAGCACACGGATGCTGCCGAACCGGTCGATGGCCAGTCCACCGGGCAGTTGCAGCAGCATGTAGGCCCAGGCAAAGGCGGAGAACAGCCAGCCCATCTGGGCATGCCCCAAACCCATTTCGTCGGCCAGGCTGGCGCCGGCGATGGACAGCGTGGCGCGGTCCCCCTGGTTGATGATCATCATCACGAACAGCAGGATGATGACTTCGTAGCGGCGATGCTCGGCAAAAAAACGGCGCAGAGAATGTGTTTTTTTCATTGTATTCTCGATGGCGGATTGGCGGCGCAGGCAGGCGGCTGCGCCGCAACCACTCAGCAGTGGGTTTCTCGGATGATTGCGTCCGCACGCCGCCGGGTTTCCGGCCGCAGCGCCGTCCCCAAGCCCGGCAGGGTCGGCGCAAGCGCATAGCCCGCTTCGATCTGCGGCAGGTGGGTCACCAGTTCGCCATACCAGGTCGACAGCGACGCGCGCACGACCTCCTGCAGCACGGCAGTGGGTGCATGCAGCCCCAGGTGCAGGCCGGCGTACAGCGCCACGGGCCCGGTGCAGTCATGCGGTGCCAGCGGCTTGTTGTAGGCCTGGGCCAACGCGGCAATCTTGCGTGCCTCGGTGAAACCACCGCACCACACCAGGTCCAGCATCAGATAATCGAGGCTGCCGGCGTTGAGCAGGTCGCGGTAGGCAGTGCTGCCGCCGAGTGTCTCGCTGGCGCAGATCGGCACCCGGGTACGGTTGCGCAGGTCGGCCAGGGCCTGGGCATCGTCCATTTTGCACAGCGGGTCTTCCACCCAGTACACATCGAAGGCCTCCAGTGCCTGGCAGATACGCAGGGCTGCGGTGCTGTCCCAGAGGCTGTGCAGCTCGCACATGATTTCGATGCGATCCCCCACAGCCTGGCGAATCTGGCGGAACGCCTCACAGCCTTTGCGCACCTCTTCAAGGCTGATGCTGTTGGCCCCCTGCTGGCGGGCAAACGGGTCGAACGGCCAGATTTTCATGGCCGTGTAGCCCTCTTCCACCAGGCTGATCGCCAGGGCGCCGGCATCGCGGCTGAAGGCCAGTTGATCGTCGTAGGGGCCCTGCGCACGATCGGCTGCAGTGATCTCGCGGCGTGCGCCTTGCTGAGTGTTGAAGTCATAGCCGGCGCAGGTGTTGTACACACGAATCCGCTCGCGGCAGGCACCGCCCATGGCTTCGTGGATAGGCACACCATGACGCTGGCCCTTGAGGTCCCACAGGGCGATGTCCACCGCGCTGGCGGCGCGGATTTCAGCGCTTGCGCTGTGGTAGCCGATGTACGGGTTGCTGAGTTCCAGGGCGATGGCCTCGATCTGCCGCGAATCCCTGCCGATCAGACCTGGCGCAATGAGTTCGTGTATCGCAGCTTCGACAGTGGCAGCACCGCGAAAGGTTTCGCCCAGGCCGATAAGCCCTTCATCGGTTTCGATCTCCAGCCATATCAGCTTGGGGCGCTCGGGCAGGCGCAGGGTTCTAACGCAGGTTATCTTGGACATTGTTCTTATCCTGAATCCATTCCAGCCAAATGGTATCGTTACCATTTCCGCTAAAAAACCTAGCGCATTGCATCAGGATGGACAAGAGCATTTGCGTTATTAATTAAAAAAATGTCGATCTGATAACGTTACCTTTACACCACGAAGCAGCGCTGGATCCCGCTAGACAGTGCTATCGCGCTTCACCAGCTCAAAGCCGATATCGACCGTTTTCAACGACACGCCATCGCCCTGCAAGCGCTCCAAAAGCATCATTGCGGCTGTCTGCCCCATGAGCGTGCCGTCGATCCTGACCGTGGACAAGGCGGGAAAGGTATGAGCCGCGAATGCCATGTCACCGAACCCCATCACCGCCAGCTGATCCGGCACGCGGATGCCACGGGCAGCGGCTTCAGTGAGCACACCCTGAGCAATGGTGTCGGAGGTGCACACCACCACAAAGGGCTCGTTGGCATCGCCAGGCAAAGCCTGTAACAAGGTGCTCAGCCCCTCGCGCCCCTGCGCCAGCGATGGCAAGCCTTGCCAAGTGCGCCGGTACAGGTCAGTGAACCCCTCCTCGGCCAGCGCCTGGCTGAAGCTGTCAGCGCGCCGCAAGCCGCGTGGGTCGTCGACAGCGAACAGGGCGAAATGCCGATAGCCTTGGCCAAGCAGATGCCGAGCAACGTCGCGGCCTGCCTGCTCATGGGAAAACCCGACCAGCATGTCGATCGGTTCGGCTGACAAATCCCAGGTTTCCACCACGGGCACGCCCGCAGCCCGCAGACGGTTGCGGCTGGTGGTGGTATGCAGGGTGCCGGTGAGGATGATGCCGTCCGGGCGACGGCTGAGGATCACCTCAAGCAACTCCTGCTCCTGCTCACTCTGGTAACCCGAGACGCCCAACAGCACCTGATACCCTGCCTTGGCCAGGCGCTCGTTGATCGCCTGGAACGCATCGGAAAAAATCGGGTTGGTTACCATCGGCACCACTACCGCCACCAGCCGAGTCCGGCTGGACTTCAGCGAACCGGCCAGGCGGTTGTGCACATAGCCGGTTTGCTCGATGGCGCGGCGTACTTTCAGGCGGGTAGGCTCACGCACGGTTTCCGGCTGGTTGAGATAGCGCGATACCGTCATGGGCGCAACTCCGGCCAAACGAGCCACGTCGCTCAAGGTGACTGCCGCACGCCCCTGCCCTTTGCCCTCTGAAGACATACCTGCCCTACCCCGTGATCCAGCGTTCGATAAGTCGCGCAAGAGTAGCCTGCGAAAATTTTGAAGGAAACCCATCAAAAGCATCGTGGCGCGATGTTCTGTCACAGCCCTAGACTCGCCCCGCTTGGATTCGAAGCAACGTTCAGCCCCGTCGGTGACTTGCCGGGGACCTGCCTGCCCGGCCGAACACACAGTGTGCGGCGCACGTTGCATCAAGCCGATAACAATAACTCAAGCGTCATCGCGCGGTGCCAGGCACCGATTGCGGTCGATGCACGTCCTGAGGATGATGGACATGAACAGACGTGAAGCCTTGATATCGCTTGTTCAAATCAGCGCCCTTGGCGCGATCAGCAGCGCCGGCGCCGGCGTGATACGTTCCGATAGCCACTTCCCTGTTGGCACCCAGGCTGATGCGCTGCCGTCGCCGCCAACCCCGGGTGCACTGGTGTATTTCACCGCTGCCGAAGCACATGAAGTGACAGCCATCTTCGACCGGCTCATTCCCGAAGACGAGCTGGGCATAAGTGCCAGCCAGGCGGGTTGCGTGGTGTTTCTTGACCGCCAGCTGGCCGGCCCCTACGGCCAGGCGGCCAGCACCTATCGCCTTGGCCCCTACAAGCAAGGCACGCCCGAACAAGGCCCGCAGTTCCAGCTAACCCCCGCCCAGCGTTACCGTGAAGCCCTTGCACGTCTGGGCGACTACTGTCGCACCCAGTACGGCACGCTGTTCAGCGCACTCGACCCCGACCGCCAGGACGACCTGCTTCGCGCCATGGAAGCCGGCCAGGACCGCCTGCCATTACCCCTGGGTGCCGAGTTCTTCGCCCTGCTGCTGCAGAACGTGCGTGAAGGTTACCTGGCTGACCCAATGTATGGCGGCAACCGCAACATGGTGGGCTGGCGCTTGATCGGCTTTCCGGGGGCACGCTACGACTACCGGCCCTACCTTCACAAAAAGGGCCAACCACTCCACCTGGAACCAGTGAGCCTTCTCGACAAGGCAGTCTGACCGGGAACACAGCCAATCGCACACCCTTCGCGCAGCGCGGTCACGGCATCTGCTGGCGCCCGGCTGCGCGCGAACCAAGGAACACGCATGAAAACAACAAGACCTAAAGCGGACGTGGTTGTCATCGGCCTGGGCTGGTCGGGCTCGGTGGTTGCAGAGGAACTGGCCAGGGCTGGGCTGCGGGTAGTCGCCATCGAACGCGGCGCCTGGCGTGACACCGCCACCGACTTTCCACCCTCGGTGGACACCGACGAGCTGCGCTGGGCAACGCGCAGGGAAATTCTTCAGGCACCGCGCCAGGAAACCTACACAGTGCGCAACAACGCCCGTCAGGAGGCGCTGCCCGTTCGCGAGTGGAGCAACCTCACCCTCGGCAACAATGTGGGTGGCGCAGGCACGCACTGGGCCGCAGCCTCCTGGCGCTTCAACCCGTTCGACTTCGAGCCTTACAGCAAGACCGTGGAGCGTTACGGCAAGGGCCACTTGCTGCCTGGCCTGCAGGTGCAGGATTGGGGTGTCACCTACCAGGAACTGGAGCCTTTCTACGATCGCTTCGAGCGCATTGCCGGCACGAGTGGCAAGGCAGGTGTCATCCAAGGCGTGATCATGCCCGGCGGCAACCCGTTCGAGGGCTCACGCAGCCGTGAATTCCCTACGCCGCCATTGGTCCCGAGCCACTGGAACGACATCTTCAGCGAGAAGACTACGCAGATGGGCTATCACCCGTTCCCTGTGCCTGCCGGAACGATATCCCAGGCCTACGTCAACCCGCTGGGTGTCCGTATGGGGCCCTGCACCTATTGCGGTTACTGCCAGCTGTTCGGCTGCGGCAACTGGTCCAAGAGCAGCCCCAACGCCTGCGTCGTGCCCGCATTGATGCGCCACTCCACCTTCGAGCTGCTGACCGAGACCGAAGTCCTGCATATCAACAAGTCGCCCGATGGCAAGACCGCAACCGGCGTCACCTACGTGGACAAGAATGGCGTGCGTGGTGAACAACCCGCCGACATCGTCATCGTCGCCGCCTATCAACTCGACAATGTGCGCCTGATGCTGCTCTCGGGCATCGGCGAGCCTTACGACCCGCGCACACGACGCGGGGTGATCGGGCGCAACTACAGCTTCCAGACCCTTTCGTATGCCTACCTGTGGTTCGAGGACGCGCACCTCAACCCGTTCATGAACACCGGCTGCCTGGCGATTCAGATCGACGACTTCAATGCCGACAACTTCGACCACAGCGGGCTGGGGTTCATTGGCGGTGCGGGTATCCAGGCGTTGTCCAACAGCGGCTTGCCGATTGGCATGGCCGGCATACTGCCCAAAGGCGCCCCGGCCTGGGGCAAGGGGTGGAAGCAGGCCTTCCGCCACAGCTACCAGAACTGGGCGATGATCCAGGGCCAAGGCACCAGCTACGCGCATGAAGACATGTACTTCGACCTGGACCCGACCTACAAGGACAACTACGGTCGACCGCTGATGCGCATGACGTTCGATTACAACCTCAACGACAAGCGCTCAGGTGAGTTCATCCGGCAAAAGTGCGAGCAGATCGCCAAGGCTGTCGGAGGCCAGCATATCGAGTCCTACAACTTCGCTGCAGACCACTACACGCCATTTCGCGCCAATGACTCGTCGCACACCAACGGCGGTGTGGTCATGGGCACCGACCCCACCACCAGCGCGCTGAACCGCTACCAGCAATCCTGGGCCGCGCACAACGTGTTCGTGCTTGGCGCTTCATCGTTCCCCAATAACGGCGGCTATAACCCCACCGTGACCATCGGTGCGCTGGCGTTGTGGACCGCCAAGGCGATTCTCGAGCACTACCTCAAAAACCCTGGCCCATTGGTACAAGCATGAGGAGAGCTGGCATGAGCAAGAAAAAACTGCTGGCAGCGACTGTCGCCTCGCTGGCACTGGTGGGGCTGGGCGCCGCCCTGTACAGCAACAACAATACCGCTGCCGATGACGTCGCCGACGACCAGGTCACGGCCGCCCAGGCCAGCCCCGCCGACCCGGCCGCCATCGCCCGCGGTGCCTATGTATCGATTCAGGGTGACTGCGCCGCTTGTCACAGTGTTCCGGGCGGCAAGCCGTTCGCCGGCGGTTATGGTTTGCAGACGCCGTTCGGGGTGATCTATTCAACCAACATAACCCCTGCCCTCAACACCGGCCTGGGCCACTGGACCGAGCGCGACTTCTTCCGGGCCGTGCGCCACGGCAAGCACAAGGATGGGCAGCTGTTGTACCCGGCCATGCCCTACAACGCTTACGTGCGCTTCAACGACGATGACATGCACGACTTATGGGCCTATATACGCTCACTGCAACCTGTCGAGCAGCCGGCAAAGCAGAACACGCTGGGCTTCCCGTACAACATCCGCCTGGCGATGCACGGCTGGAACCTGCTGTTCTTCGACAACTCACCGTTCCAGGCCGACCCATCGCAATCTGAGCAATGGAACCGCGGCCGGTACCTGGTAGACGGTGCTGGCCACTGTGCCTCGTGTCACACACCGAAGAACCTGCTCGGCGGCGATACTGGCCGCTACCTGCAAGGTGCCGATGTAGCCGGCAGCCATGCACCCGAAATCACCGGGGATCGATACCACGGTCTAGGGGCCTGGAGCGCCGAGCAGATCCAGCAGTACCTCAAGACTGGCAGCAACCACCAGGCAGTGGCATCAGGCACGATGGCCGAAGTCATCGAGTTTTCGAGCCAGTATTTAAATGATCATGACCTGGCAGCGATTGCCGAATACCTGCATTCACTGCCAGGTTCGCAGGCCGCCAAGCCCGAAGCGCTTGCTCAAGCGACGCCAGTCATGCGCCGTGGTGCCGCCGTTTATGAGCACAACTGCATGGCCTGCCACAATGTCGGCGGTGAGGGCATCCCTGGCATGGTTACCGGCTTCGCCGACAATCCGGGGATTCGTGCAGCAAGCCACTCCAACCTGGTGACAACGGTACTGGCCGGCAGCAGAGCCGCGATCACCGAGGCAAATGTCACCGGTGCCGGCATGCCTTCGTTCGACTGGAAGCTCAGCAATGCCGACATTGCTGCGGTGCTGACCTACGTGCGCAACAGTTGGGGAAACGCTGCGCCAGAGATACCGGCAGCGGAGGTTGCGAAGGCCCGGGAGTACCTGGGCAAACCAGCAAACCTGCAAAACGGCTTCTAAGCCGCTGTCACGGTTGCAGTACCCCGCGCGAACGAGGGGCCATTCGGGTCACAGCACTCAGGGCTGTGATTCGAACCGTTCGGCCATCCATTTGGCCATTCGATCGTAAAGCGCCTCGACCTCGTCGTCGCCAAATGCCCTGAGGGATGAGTGGATCATCCCCCGTCCTACCACCAACTGAACGGGCACGGCACACTTGCTTAACGCGCTGGCATAGGCAACACCGTGATCGCGCAGCGGGTCAATTTCGGCGACACCGATAAACGCCGGCGCCAGTCCTTGATGATTGGCTGCCTCAAGGGGCATGGCGCATGCATCGAACCGATTGGCGTCATCAGGTAAATAGCCGGCCAGGGATTTCTGCAAGCCTTCAACAGTCATCATAGGTGCTTGGGCATGCTCTGACATGGAAGGTAAATCAGTGCGGGTTGTGAGCACCGGGTAAACGAGCACCTGCCCCAACGGTTGTGCCTCGCCGTCCCTGCGCAGTGCCATGCATAACCCTGCAGCCAGCGTCCCCCCAGCACTGTCGCCCGCGACGATCAGCCGTTCGGTGCACAGATCGTCGGCCAGGCGCCCTTGGCGTAAGCCTTGCCAGGCTTTCAGGCAATCGTCCAGCGGCGCCGGATACGGATGCTCTGGGGCAAGCCGATAGTCCACCGCGACGATTGCCGCTTGCAGGCGGCAAGCGAGGGCAAAGGCAAACCAGTCATGCGTATCCAGGCTACCCAGATCCCAGCCCCCGCCGTGCACGTACAGCAGTGTTGGCCATCCACCGCGTGGCGCAGCCGCCTGCGGCTTGTACACGCGCAGGCGCACGCCTTCATGTTCAAGGTCATCGATGCGCCAGTGCGCGGGTGCCGCACCGGTGCATGCACGGCAGGCGGCGAGAAACGCGCGCCTGCGGGCCTGCAGGTCCTGCCCTGCCGGCGCGAAGGCCTGGGCACGTTCAACGTAGGCTCTCATGTGTGGGCTAAGCTGTTCAGACATCGGTTCGAAGCTCCAAAAAATTGCATCCACCGTCCCCGCGAGAAGTCGGTGGTGCAGTCGGCAGGTCAGAACAGCGGCAAAGTGTAGGCGATGATGACGCGGTTTTCGTCGCGCCGCCCGGTCGCATCGCCTTGCAGCTGTACGTTCCGCCAGCGTAGGGCCACGTTTTTGAGTGGCCCGCTTTGAATCACATAGGACACATCGATGTTGCGCTCCCACTCGCTGGCGTCTTCTCCGGCTACCTTGAAGTTGTCGCCGCGTACATACCGTGCGAAGGCACTCAGCCCCGGCACCCCAAGGGGGGCAAAGTCCAGGTCGTACCGCGCTTGCCAGGAGCGCTCTTGAGCACGGTCGAATCTCAGCACCTGCACGGCATTGGCGACTCCCGGCAGATCCGTGTCGTGAATGAACGGCAGCGCGCTGTCGCCCGCGTTGTACTGGTAGCCAATCCGGAACGTCTGGGCCCTGAGGTTCGCGCTGAGCATCGCAGACGTCATACGGCTGTCCAGCTTGCCCGCCCTTTCGCTGCCGGATTCGCTGGAATCCAGGTAGTTGAGCGTACCTGACAGGTTCCAGTCGCCCGCCTTCACTGCATGCGTGCCGGTATAGAGCGTCTGGTCGTAGACATCCTCCAACCGGCCCGCCCAGACGCCCAAGGAGGTCTTTGGGGTCATGCGCCAGGTGCCCCCAAGGTAGTTGAAGCGGTCGCTGGTCACGCTCAGGTAGTTGCCCACCTGTATATCGCGATTGCCGGCAAATTCTCGCTGGTTAACCTGACGCATCTGCCCCAGACCAATGTCCAGGTTCTCAATTTCGCGAATGTCCAGCATGGCACCTTCGAAAAACTGCGGAAGCAGGCGCGCATCCCCCGAACTGACCAAGGGAATCCTGGGGAACAGGCCGCCTACCTTCAGCTCACTTTTGGAGTACTTCAATTTCAACGCCGCGGTGGCTTCGGAAAATTCATCCGCCGAACGTGGGTCAGCATTGCGCGGTGCCCCCGCGCGCTTGTAGGCCCCAGGCAGCAATGCAGTGCCACTGCGCGAGGGAGATGAGTCGAGCTTCAGACCAAGACCCGCATATACATCGACGCCCACACCAATCGTGGTGTCGGTGTACCCGGATTCGCCTTTGAAGATAAAACCCTGAGCCCATTCTTCGAGTTTCGACTGCGCAGGCTTCGTCGAGTCACGTAGATCATGGTTGTAGTAGAAATTGCGGAACGTCAGATTAGCTTTGCCATCCTCCAGTAACGCAGCCTGCGCGCAAAAAGGACTTAAGCCGATCAACAGCGACAACGGTTTTGCAGCGCGAGCGAAGCCCGCTCCATACAAGGAGTGTTTCATTGTTTTTATTCTCAGTGCAGTGGGGGGGGTTAAATCAGGAGCCAGTACTCAGTGACCGTGCCACTCGAAGTCGAGGGTGGCCGTCAATCGCGCCCCGGGCTCAAGCACGTGCGTTCCAACTTCGCGCCACTCCGAGCGCTCCCGGTTGAACGCATCTGCCAAGTGCGACACCGGTTCAAGGCAAACGAACGGTGCGTTCGCCGGTGCAAAGGCGACAAAATGCGACAACGGGCTCGATGCGCTGATCGCCAGACGACCTTCGCGATACTCAAGGTTCAGCTTGCCGTCCCAGCGGGACTGGTAATGGGCCACAGCAGCCGGGTCATCGGCCTGCAGCGTGATGCCGCCGACTGCGTCGACAAACTCACCAGTGGCCAGGTATTGATCGTCGATCAGCCACTCACGCCCGCGGCTGTAGCGAGCGCGCATGCCGGGGTGGCGCTGGAAGTACGGATGCAGCCCGAAACCTGCGGGCATGTCGGTGTCACCCAGGTTTACCAGCGCCAAGGTAATGCGCAGGCAATTGCCTTCAAGCGTGAACCGTTGTTCGGCACGAAACGCCCAGGGCCAGTGTGGGCCTTGATAAGTGCAGGCGATAAGTGCCTGCTGCTGATCCGCGCTGACCACCTCCCAGGCTTGGGTATGGCTGATACCGTGAAGCGTATGCGGCTGTGCCGCAGGGTGGCCGGGCAGCTGGTAAGTCTGCCCGGCAAAGGACAAGCGCGCGTCTTTCAGGCGGTTGCAGTATGGCATCAGCGGATACGCGCCCGCCCGGGGCCAGTCCAATGGGTTGAACACGGTACTGCTGACCGGCAGCAAGATATCCAGTCCTTCGGCCTTGAGCGCGGCGACGCGCCCTCCCCACCCAGGGAGCAACCGAAGGGACCAGACGGCATTGCTCAGTTCAATGGCTTGCATAAAGCCTCCTCGATCAGAATTCCAGGCACAGCCAGCCCACACCGCTGGGTCGTAGCAGCTGTGCCAACGCATTAAATGAGGCGGTGAGCGATCAGCTCCGGCGGAAGCGCTCGATGACAGCGGTGTCGATGTCCACCCCCAGGCCTGCACCTTGTGGGATGTGCAACTGATTGCCCTGGCGCAGCGCCTCTATCGGGTAGAGCCAGCCGGCCGGCTCAACGAACAGGTACTCGACCTGCGGTACCGTTGGTTGAACCGCCGCAAGGTGCAGCGTAGCGATCAGGCCTGGCCCGAAATACGGGCAATGGGGCAGCACGACGGCCTTGTGCTGGCTAGCGGCCTCGGCGATGCGCAAGCATTCGGAGATACCCCCGACCTTGGTCACACTGGGCTGAATTGAGTCGACAGCGCCGCTGACCAACGCCTGTTCGAATTGCAATGCCGTGCACCAGTTCTCCCCCGCCGACAGCGGCACCCCTTGCCCACGCAGGCTCGCAAGCGTTGCGAAATCTTCCGGCGGGAAGATGGGTTCCTCCAGCCAGGCAAGCTTCATGTCGCGCAGCGCAGGCAGCCATTCGCGGGTGTTCTCCACGCTCCACGAGCAATTCACATCGGTGGCCAGCGGCACTTGGTCGCCGATCGCACGGCGACAAGAGGCGATTTCATCCAGGGTGACTTCATGCAGCTTGATATCGCGGAACCCCATTTGCAGCGCCTTTTCACAAATGCCCGGCGCCACCTCGTTGTCCGCGTAGCGCACCATGCTGGCGTAGGCGGGAATCTGCTCTCGCGTGGCGTTGCCAAGCAAGCGGTGCAACGGGATACCCTGGCGACGGGCAGCGAGGTCCCACAAACCGATATCGACCCCGGAAATGGCGAACATCGTTACGCCATAACGACCGAAGAGGTGCAGGCGCAGCTGAATCTCGCGGTTCCATGCCGCGATATCGGTAATTTCGCGATTGAGCAGCAACGGCGCGATCAGACGATCGATCAACGCCTTGGTGGCATCGGCAACGAAATAGCCAAAGGCTTCGCCCCAGCCGACATTGCCATGCTCATCCTCAAGGCGGATCAACACGTTTTCCAGGGTGTTCCAGGTGGTGGGCGTTATGCCTTGGCCTTTGCCGCCATCGTTGAACGGGATTTCGACGATGTGGGTATCGATTCTGACGATCTTCATACGGCCTCCAGCACGCTGGCGAGGGGCACACCGGCATACGCTCCGCCCACATGGTCACGGCCCGAGCCAACCGCCGCCATCGCCTCGTACGGCAAGTAGTTCTCGGCCAGGTTGTGGTCAGCGGTATCTTGCGGCGCATAACCCAACGCGCGCGCGCGGCGGTTGTGGAACAGCGGGTTGGAGCTTTCCGAAACGCCGTAGACGATCTCTTGGCGCACATCCGGATGCTCAAGCCCGATCAGTGTCAGTTGCGCCAGGTCTCGGGCGCTCGTCCACATGCGCAGGCGGCGGGCATCCGACACCTTGGGGTCGGCATTGCCGATACGAATAATGAACGTGGCCAGCTCGCTACGCTGCGAGAACGTGGCGCACGCTGCCTCGCCAAAGACTTTGCTGAGCGCATAGTAGCTGTCAGGGGCAACCGGCATGTCGTCGAAGCTTTGTGCAACGTCACTGCGGTACTGCCCCAGCACGTGGTGGCTGCTGGCGAAGACGAAGCGCTTGACGCCATGGCGCTGCGCCGCTTCGAGCAGGTAGAGGGTAGCGTGGTAATTGGGTTCGACCGTCGCCTGGAACTGAATATCGATACCATGCGCGCAGGCCAGGTGCAGGATGCCGTCGACGCCTTCTACCGCGCGTTGCACGCACGCAGGGTCAGTGAGGTCGCCGACCAACGCTGTTTCACCTTCACTCAGATGTTCGACAGGCTTGCGGTCGAACAGGCGCAGATCATAACGCTGACGGAGAAAAGGCCGCAGGGCGGTTCCGACGATACCGGCGGCGCCGGTGACAAGAAGCGTAGGCATGGCAAATTCCCAAATTCGTATCGATTGCCGGCACTTGGCTGGCCGTTCAATTTACAGCCCGGCCTGAGGCCGGGTGTCGAGGTTCAAGCCGCCGCCACTGCTGCGGTCTGGTTCGCAGGCTTCTGGCCAACGAAAAATGCAACGATCACCGCGCCCAGGATGCCCAGGCCACCAGCGAGCGCAAAACCACTGGCGTAGGTTCCGGTCGACTGGATGATCATGCCGGTGACCGTGGGCGCGACGATGCCGGAGAGGTTAGCCAGGCCGTGCATGAAGCCGCCTGCAGTACCCACCTGATGATCCGGTACCGCGTCCTGGATCAACGACCAGTAAGCCGGTGCCGTCAGCATCAGGAAGCCGATAGCGACCGTCATTACCACGACCGTGGTGGTCACCGATTGCACCTGGCCAGTCAGGCCAATGCACACTGCGGCAATCAACAGGCACGTCACCAGCACGACCTTTCGCGAAAACAGCTGCTTGCCTGTGCGCTTGAACACCCAGTCGATCAATAACCCGCCGCATACGAAACCCACGGTGCCGACCAACCAAGGCAGTGCCGTGACGATGCTCATTTCCTTCAGGTTGATGCCCTTGGCATCGATCAAGTAAGACGGGAACCAGGTCATGAAGAAATACAAGATGTAGTTGTAACAGAACAGCGAGATGCCAGTGACCAGTACCGAGCGTTGCAGGATGATCTGCAGCACCGGTGTACGCGGTGCATCCTGAGCAGCGGTAACAGGGGTTTCGCGCCCCTCATTGATTTCGGCCAATTCTTCAGCCGAAACGCGTGGATGCTCCTTGGGGGTCGAAGTTGCCAGGCGGAACCACGCGATCGCCCACAGCACTCCGACCACAGCGATTACGACAAATGCAACGCGCCAGCCCAGCCAAAGGGCCAGAAAGCCGACAATTGGCCCGGCCAACGCACCGCCGAGCGGGCCACCCGCCTGATTGATGCCAATGGCACGGGCGCGCTCTTTGATGGGGAACCAGCTATTGACTGTCTTGTTGGCAGTGGTCGACACCGGGCCCTCACCCACGCCGAACAGCGCGCGAACGATCAGCAGCGACCAAAAGTTGAAAGCCAGGGCGGTCGAGCCGCACAAAACGGACCAGAAGCTCATCGACCAGGTCAGCACCCGCTTGGGCCCGAAGCGGTCTGCCAGGTAACCGCCGACGAAGCAGAACAAGGCATAGCCAAAGAAGAAACTGCTAAAAATCATGCCTTTTTCAGAAGGCGTGAGGTGGTATTCCTGGGTGATGAAGGGCATGGCGATCGACAGGGCAGCGCGATCGACATAGTTGATGATCATGGCGAGGAACAACATCGTCAAGATCGTCCAACGGTAGTTCTTTTTCTTGTTCATGGGCATCTCCGTCCTGTGCCTATTAGCACAGGATCTTGTTGTTATGGCGCGCGAACCGATGAGGGGCGCGCGCCGCATGCACCGCTAGATGCTGTAGTCGACCGCTACCCACTCAAAGTACTGTTTCAACTCACTCACGAGCGACTGGTGTGCAGGGTGTGGCAGGTATCGCTCCACTGCAGCCGCGTCGTCGAAACTGGACTCGAGGATGTAATCCCAGCAGATCGGACGATCCAATTCGTTGGCCGCGACGTGCCAGTCGCGGATAAAGTCGATTTCCTTATCCAGGTTGCGCATCCGCTCAACCAGCCGCGCTTCCACAACCGGCTCCGGGGTAACGTTGGCCAGGCGCCGGAACATCACGATATGTCGCATCATCGCCCTGCCCTCCGCTCAGCCCAGCACCCAGGCAGGTGCATCCTGCAACGCAACCGGGCGCAGGAAGCGTTCGAGCGCGGCATACCCCACCGAGGTCGTCTGCGGCGCGGTGGACGACGGCCATGGGCCACCGTGCTGCTGCGCGTGGCACACCGCTACGCCAGTTGGCACACCCGAGAACAGCACGCGCCCTGATACGCGCTGCGCAGCACGCACCAGCTTGCGGTTATCCTCGCTGACATCGTCGGCGCCCCACAGGGTTGTGGTGAGCGTGCCGCCCACCGCATCAAGCAGCGCAACCACCTGCTCGATGGAGTCGGCGGTCACCACCAGTGCAGCAGGGCCGAACATTTCTTCACGCAGGTGCGCGTTGGCAATGAATGACGCGGCATCGGTAGCGAACAGCCGTGGCGCCGGGCCTGCGCTGTCAGGCGCGGGCTCGAACAAGGCCTGGGCATGCTCGGCGACAACGTTGGCCGCGGACTCGAACCCTTTCTGCATACCCGCCGTGAGCATGCGGTGGGTAGCGATGGGCTTGATCGCCTCGGCGAGCTGCGCGACAAACTGCTGGCTGTGCGGCGAATCCAGCAAGACGATCACGCCGGGGCTGGTGCAGAACTGGCCGCAACCCAAGGTGATCGAGCCGGCCAGGGTCTTGGCCAGGCCTTCGCTGTCTCGCGCCAGTGCTGACGGCAAGGCGATCAGCGGGTTGATCGACCCCAGCTCACCGAAGAAAGGCACCGGACGCGGGCGCTCGTTAGCGGCTTGCCACAGGGCCTTGCCACCTTGGTAGGAACCGGTGAAGGCAACTGCGGCAATGCCGGGATGCTGTACCAGGTAAGTGCCGCCTGCACGGGAGGCACTTTCCACCAGCGTCAGGACGCCCTCTGGCAACCCTTGCTCACGTACAACCCGAGCGGCCAGCTCGAACACGGCAGTGGAGAGCTCCGGGTGACCCGAGTGGGCCTTGACCACCACAGGGCAGCCCGCCGCCAGCGCCGAAGCGGTATCGCCACCCAGCACCGAGAAAGCAAACGGGAAGTTGCTCGCCGAAAACATTGCAACAGGGCCCAGAGCACGCTGCACGCGGGCCAGGCGTGGGCGGCCAGCAGGAGGCGCACCGGCCACCGCAGCGTCTTTTACCTGCTGGTACGGAACATGTGCTTCAACCTCAGTGGCAAAACCGCGCAGCTGGAACGCAGTACGGGCAACTTCACCGTTCAGGCGAGCTTCGCCCAAACCACTTTCACGGTCGGCGATCGCTAGCAGTTCAGGTTTTTGCTGCTCCAGTGCGTCTGCCAGACCGCGCAGCAGGGCTGCCCGCACGCCTGGCGTGGATTCGGCCCAGCAGTCTGCAGCGGCGACGGCCTTGGCTACCACCTTGTCGATGTTGCTGAATGCCTGGTCTTGTAGCTTAGTCATACTGCTCTCCTTCAGCGCGCTTTGGCGGCAAGGTTGTAGCCGCGACCCTGGTAGTCGAAATCGACCAGTTCGTTGATCGCCACCTCTTTGTCAGCCGGGGATGCGTAGTACGCACGGATCTCTTTGATCAGCCCGCTTTGCTCATCGAAGACGTACCATTCATCGCCGCGCAGCGCGGTTCCCAGCTTGGCCTTCCAGTGCGTCCACTCGATCACGGCCTCATGGCTGTCATGGCTGACAAGGATTTTCTCGATGGTCCACTGCGAGCCCAGGTTCTCCACACACCAGACCCACTTGCGCGCAATGGTGTCGGCGCTGCGCCATGGAATCTCCGGCAAGCCGGCCGGGAAGTAATGAACGGCGTCAGGGGTGAAGCAGGACACCAGCTTTTCGTAATCGGCTTCGTTGCAGGCATCAAAGTAGCGGCGGATGAGCTGGGCGTATTTATGTTCGGCCATGACTCAGTCCTTCTTGTCGATGATGGACGCAATTGCCGGGCGACCTGCAGCAACCCAGGCGTGATAGTCGCTGACCGATGCAGGGCTTGGCGGATATACGCCCCACAGGGCTTCGCCAGAAGCGATGCGCATGGCCAGGTAGTTCTCGATGTCGTCCTGTACGCTGCACACTTCAGCCAGCTCCTCGGCCAGGTGTGCGGGCACGATGGTCAAGCCATCAGCGTCACCGACGATGATGTCGCCTGGGTAGACCGCGACGCCGGCGCAGCCGATTGGCACCTGCAGGTCAGCTACGTGGTGATAGGAGATTCGGGTGGTCGCGGTAATCTCGCGAGCGTAAGCCGGCAGGCTCATGGCAGCGATTTCGCTACCGTCGCGCAGTGCGCCGTCAGTGACGATCGCCTTGGCGCCACGTGCCAGCAGGCGGGTCACCAGAATATTCCCGGCAGAGGCGGCAGCGGGGTCGTTGCGGCTATCGATAACCAGCACATCACCCGGCTTGATCTGCTCCACACCTACCCATTGCAGGTTGTCATCGTTGGGCTTGGTGGTCATGGTGGAATAAGTGTCGATATCTTCACGCGCCGGGATGAACCGCATGGTGAAGGCACGCCCGGCGAACGGTTTCACGTCACGTGTCATGGCACGCAGACCAACCAGGGCAGGCTGACGAAAGCCGCGTTTGAAAAGCTGAGTGGTCAGCGAGCCGCTGCTGCAGGTGGCGAGCTTGGCCAACACCTCATCACTGACCTCGACCTGCTTGCCGGAGACGCTTTCATGGGCGTCTGAATAGTTGTGGATGACGGTCATTGTTATGGATTCTCCAGGCGTTTTGATTCAACTCGTGCCCCCGGCAGTTCCCATATACTGGGAATGCATGCCATGGCGGCCCTTCTGTGATCGATTCTATGGCGGAAAAAACCGAGAGAAAGGGGCAGAATTCGCTCAGGCAATACTGTGTTCCAACAGATGGGAATTTCAGATGAAAACAGGTGAAGGTACCGCCGCACTGGAAAAGGCGCTGGATGTGCTGCAGGCAGTCGGCGCCATGGCTACGGGAATCAGCCAGACGCAGCTGGCTGAGCAGGTCCAGTTACCGCGCACGACGCTGTATCGAATTCTCGCAACCCTCGTCGAGCGAGGCATGATTCGCCGCGACCCGACCCGCAAGGTCTACCGACTCGGTTTCAAATACCTGGAAATGGTGCGCAACGCCTATATGGAGCCAGACCTGGTCGCGACCGCCAGCGGCGAGTTGCGCTCGCTGCGCGACCTGACGGGTGAAACCGCGTACCTGGCCGTACTGGACGGTGACCAAGTGTTGTCACTCGAGCGTTGCGATGGCGCACATACCACCCGCTCCTCTGCCAGCCTGGGTCAGGGCAAACCTGTTTACTGTACAGGCCAGGGCAAGGCCATTCTCTCTGCGCTGCCGCCAGCCGCCAGGGACGAAATCCTCAAGGGGGTCGTGCTGACGCCTTTGACCCCGCTGACCATCACCGATCGACGTCGGTTGTTGGCCGAGCTGCAGATCACCAAAGCCCGCGGCTATGCGTTGGACGATGAGGAAATCCGCCTGGGCGTGCGCTGCGTCGCAGCGCCCATCATCGACAAGCAGGGCGTTGTGCGCGGCGCCTTGAGCGTTGCAGGGCCAGCCTACCGCCTGACATTGGAGCGGCTTGGTCTGCTCGGCCCGGAGCTTGCCGAAGCCGCAAGGCGCGTGGGCGAGCAGCTACGCGCCACGCCCCCGGCACGCCCCGACAGTGCAACGGTGGTGCTCCCGGGCCCCTGGGCATTCCATGGTGCCTTTGCGCGCTGGTGCCCCACCCGAAACAGGCTGTACTGGGCAGATACCTTGGCGCCGGCGATCCATTACTGGGATGGCAAACGCAGCCAGTTGCTGATGCGTCTTGATCTGCCTATCACGGCAATGGAGCTCTGCGCCGATGGGCTTCTGGTGGCGCAGACCGGCGGCTGGTCGCTGTTCGATTGGGAGGGTGTGGAGCACCCTGTCCAGGATGTGCTTGGTAGCCGTCTGCTGGCGCTGGCTACCCACCCTTCGGGGGCATTGTGGGCCTGTGCGAAAACACCGGGGGGTTGCGTGATCGGTGAGCTGAGCGCCGAAGGCGAACTGCGCAACGGGTGGAGCGTCAACGAGCTGATCACCAGCTTTCGATGGGATGCCAAGGGGTCTGCGGTTTACGCCATCGCGTCGAGCGTCGGCAATATCCTGTTCATGCAGCCAGGCAGTAACCTCATTCGCAGGCTCGCGTCCCTGCCACCTGGGGGAGGCAGCTTCAGTGGGCTCGCTCTCGATGCCGAAGGCGGTGTCTGGACCACTCAGCGCGACGGATGGAGCCTCGCCCGTTTCGATGCCGACGGTAATCTGGACCGCATGATCGGCTTGCCAGTGCCCTCACCCACCGACCTGTGCTTCGGTGGCGAAGACGGTCGCAGCTTGTATATCACCAGTGCACGACAATCGCTGAACCTCGAAATGCTCGGCAGCGCGCCTGACTCGGGCTGCTTGTTGAGGGTGGATGCAGGCATTGCTGGCGAGATGGCCGCAGTGGGTGACTGGAAGGTCAACCCGCCACGATAGATACAACCACCCTACCGCCGCAAAATTGTGAATGGGGATGATAATAAAAACGGACGTCGCGATATTTTTTTCAGCGAGAATCGCCTTCAAAATCCTGAAAACCATCACGCTAAGCGCGCGCTCGAAAGTATCGACTAAGGAACTCCACCGTCACTTTCACCTTCGCCGAATTGAGCAACGGCGATGTGTGCACGGCCCAGACTGCAAGTCATCTTTGATGTCCCACATAGAACGCAGCAATATCCCCCGACCATCCAGGCACCATTGCCGGGCGATCTCGCCGTTGTTGGTGGAACTGCTCGTGCGCTATCGCGGCACCATGGACGATTGGGATCCGCTGTTCTTGGATAAACTGGCTGACCGCGGTTTTCAGGTGACGATCTTTGACTACAGCGGTCTGGGCCAATCAAGTGGTACACCTAGCTACAATCCGGGAGCACTGGCCAAGGACGCTG
>Ga0213823_1000177_pt1 | contig 66520 bp, 56 predicted proteins | sample MC6MC0907MG_FD_179887 | JGI IMG/M metagenome (GOLD analysis project Ga0213823, IMG submission 179887) | Enriched soil aggregate microbial communities from Iowa State University, Ames, United States - MC6-MC0907-MG | ecosystem: Environmental > Terrestrial > Soil > Unclassified | place: USA: Iowa...
TAAGGATATCCCCCATCCCTGTAGCCGCTGCCGAGCCCGCGAGGCTGCGACAGACCCGCAGGGTCTCCAGCGCCCGCAAGATCCCCACGAGCGTGCCGCTCGATCGCAGCCTGCGGCAGCGGCTACACAAACATCGGGGCTGACCGGAATATCGAGGGCGTCACCGCTCCCGTAGCCGCTGCCGAGCCCACGAGGCTGCGGAGGCTGCGACAGACCCGCAGGGTCTCCAGCGCCCGCAAGATCCCCACGAGCGTGCCGCTCGATCGCAGCCTGCGGCAGCGGCTACACAAGCATCGGGGCTGACCGGAATATCGAGGGCGTCACCGCTCCCTGTAGCCGCTGCCGAGCCCGCGAGGCTGCGATAGACCCGCAAGGTCTCCAGCGCCCGCAAGATCCCCGCGAGCGTGCCGCTCGATCACAGCCTGCGGCAGCGGCTACACAAACATCGGGCCCGACCGGAATATAAGGATATCCCCCATCCCTGTAGCCGCTGCCGAGCCCGCGAGGCTGCGACAGACCCGCAGGGTCTCCAGCGCCCGCAAGATCCCCACGAGCGTGCCGCTCGATCGCAGCCTGCGGCAGCGGCTACAGGGGTTTGCGTCGAGCATAAAAAATCGCGGGTAAGCCTCGCTACAAAAGCATGAGGCTTGCCCGCGATGGGCGCGACGCGGTCTATCAGAACCCGACGCTGGCCTGGACGAAGAAGGTCCGTGGCGCGCCGACGTAGATGCCGGAGTTGTTGTCGCTGGAGCGGGTGAAGTACTGCTTGTCGAAGAGGTTTTTCACCCCGGCGCCGAGCTTGAGGTTCGACAGCTGCGAACCGAAGTCATAACCGCCACGCACGTTCCAGGTGACGTAGCCCGGCATATCGCCGTACTGGCCGTCGGCGCTGCCTTCGGTGATGTAGTTGTCGTTGAAGCTGCCGTCGGCGTTGACCATGCTGCCCGGCGAGCGCTGCTTGGACTGGGCGAAGGCATCGATGTTGTAGGTCCAGCGGTTGATGTCGTAACGCAGGCCGAGCGTCGCCACCTGGCGCGAGTAGAACGGCAGGTCGCGATCCTTGAACGCCGAGCTGCCACCTTCATAGGTCGCGCGGGTGTAGGTGAAACCGGCATTGGCGGTCAGGCCGTCGAGGCGCGGGTCCAGCGCGGCCAGGTCGTAGTGCACCGACGCCTCGATCCCCTGGTGCTTGGTCGCGCCGAGGTTGGTCCAGCCGACATCGTTGCTGATGTATTGCAGCTCGTCCGAGAAGTCGATGTAGAACGCCGTCAGCTCACCGCCCCACACCTCATCGTTGTAGCGCGTACCGATCTCGTAGGTCTTGGCCTTCTCCGGGTTCAGGCCGTTGGCGGTCTGGTCGCCCACCCCGCCCTGGCCCAGCTGGAAGTACTGCAGGCTACCAAACGACGTCTCGTAGTTGGCGAACAGCTTCCACGCATCGGAGAGGTGATACATCACGCTCAGCGCCGGCAGCGGCTCGTTACTGTTGATCTCGCGGCGCTTCTCCTGCACCGGCACGCCATTGGTGCCGGCCACCGGGCGGTCGTGCCATTCGGTGCGGATGTTCTCGAAGCGGATACCCGGGGTGATGGTCCAGTTGCCGACGTCGATCTTGTCGTCGATGTAGAAGGCCGTGGCCTCGGTGCCGCCGGTGCGGTCCTGGTACACATGGCCGTCGGAGCCCGGGCGCACCACCGGCTGGTTGTTGACCAGGGCCAGGCGGCTGGCCTCTTCATGCATGCCTTCTTTCAGGTAGCGCATGCCGACGCTGGCTTCCTGGGTGGTCGGGCCGAGGTCGAACACATGGGACACCCGCGGCTCGATGCCGAAGGTGTAGTAGGTGCGCGGATAGGACACCAGGGTCTTCTGGTCGCGAGCGGCGATGGTGCTGCCACGGAAGCTGTCGGAGTAGTAGGTCAGCACTTCGAACTGGGTGCGATCGTCGATCTGGCGCAGGTACTTGAACGACACATCCTTGCGGCGGCCGCTGAAGTTGTCCCAGTCGCGGTCCGACTGGTAGGGGTCGGCGTCGTACTGCTTCTGCGTCAGGCCGCCGGGCATGTCGGCCTTGGCGTCGTAGTAGTGGAAGTTGAGGCTGAAATCGTCCTGGTCGGTGGGCGCCCAATGGGTCTTGAGGATCACGTCGTCGATGTCGTTGCCGTTGTTGCTGGCGCGATAACCGTTGCCGTTGACCCCGGAGTACAGCAGCGCGGCGCCGATGCCGTTGTCCGCGGTGCCGCCGAGAAAGGCCGTGTCGATGTGCTTCCAGCCGCCGCGCTGGGAGGTTTCCAGGGTGCTGCCGATTTCCCCGGTGGCTTTTTCCGGGATGGCCCGGGTCACGAAGTTGATCACCCCGCCGACGTTCTGCGGCCCATAACGCACGGAACCGGCGCCACGCACCACATCGATGCTGTCGAGGTTGCCCGAGGAGATCGGCGCCATCGACAACTGGGGCTGGCCATAAGGCGCGAAGGCCGCCGGCACGCCGTCGATCAGCACCGTGGAGCGCGGCGACAGGCGCGACGTCAGGCCGCGCACGCCGACGTTGAGGGAAATATCGCTGCCGCCGGTGCCGTTGGCGTCCTGCACCTGCACGCCCGGGACCCGACGCAGCACGTCGCCGACGTTCATCGCGCCCTGCTCGACCATGGCTTCACGGCGGATCACCGTACGTGCGCCGGGGTGGTTCTGCACCACCGCCGCGTTAGCGTCGCCCAGCCAGTCACCCACCACGCTGATGCTGGTGGCGCCCAGTTCCAGAGGGCCGCCACCCGCCGCCGACGGCGCCGGGCTGAGGGTCACCGAGCCGCCGTCGATCTGGTATTGCAGGCCGCTGCCTTGCAGCAACTGGCGCAGCGCCTGCTCCGGCGACAGCTTGCCGTCCACCGCCGGGGCCTGCTTGCCGGCCACCAGCTCAGGGCTGAAAAACACCTGCAACGAGGTTTGCAGCCCCAGCTGGCTCAGGGCCTGGCCCAACGGCTGGGCCTGGATGTGGATAGCGCTCGGCGCCTGTTCGGCATGGGCCTGAGGCAGCGCGGCACTGACCGCCAGGGCCAGGGCCAGCGGCAGCCAGCGGGTGGAAGGCGAGCAAGGATTGTTGTTATTCAGGTCGAGGCGTTTCAAGTTCGAGCAGTCCTGTTGATCGCAAGAAGATGCGTCTGTTAATGCAAACCAGTTGCAGTTGGACAAGAAGACGAAGAACTCGAAAAAAACCTGAATCTATCGCGCAATTATTTCCTGGCTACCGTCGGCGTGGGTCTTCACCGCCACCGGCAGGATGCTCGGCAAGGCCTTGAGCAGCGCGTCGGTGTCGTCGGATTTGAACACGCTGGTCAGGCGCAACCTGCCCACCGCCTCGCTGCCGACCCGCAGCGGCTGCTCGCGATAACGCGACACCTCGGCGGCCACCTCGTTGAGGCTGGCGTTGTTGAACACCAGCTTGCCACTGCGCCAGGCGGTCAGCGCCTGGGGATCCACCGCGTAGGCCGCGGCCACTTGGCCTCGGGCATCGACCGCAGTGCCCAGGCCCGCGGTCAGGTTGACGAAGTCGCTGTCGGCGGCGTCGCGCCCCTGCACCCGCACCGTGCCCTGCTCCACCGCGACCCGGGTCTGGGCAGCATCGCGGCGCACATCGAAGCGCGTGCCGGTGACCGTGACCTTGCCGGGCCCGGCCGTCACCACAAAGGGCCGGCTACTGTCGTGCTCGACACTGAACATTGCCTCGCCTTCGCTCAACTCGACGCTGCGCAGGCCTTGTTCATAACGCACCCGCAAGCGACTGCGGCTGTTCAGGTCGACCTGGGAACCATCGGGCAAGGCCACATGGCGGCGCTCGCCCGGGGCCGTGGCGAACTCGGCGCTGTACAGCGCAGGCGGGTTCAAACCGCTGAACAATCCCAGGCCCACGGCCACCGCCAGCACACTGGCCGCCACCGCATAACGCAACAGCGGGCGACGCCTGATGCTCGGGCTCGGGGTTGCGCACAGCGCCTGCAAACGCGCCTTGGGCACCAGATCCGTGGCCGCCCACAGGGTGTGCAGCAGCTGGAATTCATCCCGATGCGCCTCGTGCTGCGCCAGCCAGGCGTCGAAACGCTGCCGCTCCTCGGCATCGATCGCCGGTTCTTGCAGGCGCACAAACCACAGCGCCGCCTCATCGCGAACCGTCGCCTGCCCGCACGCGCACTCACGAGTCTGCGTCATGGAACATCCTGTTGGGCTGGGAGTGAAAAAGGCATGGCATTCATCAGCGCGGCCCATCCACGCGCTCGCGCAGATGCCGCAGGGTGCGGATCATATACTTTTCCACCATGTTTTTTGACAGTCCCAGGCGCTCGGCAATCTCGGCCTGGGTCAGCCCCTCGAGCTTCTGCCAGACGAACACCTTGCGGCAGTTCAACGGCAACTCGCCAAGGGCCCGCTCGATGGAGTCAGCCAGCTGGATCGCATGCATGAAATGCTCCGGGTCGCCGCTGGGCGACGCAACTGGATACACCGCCTCCAGCTCCATGGCACCGCGCCGGTCCTCGCGGCGATAGGCATCCACCGCGATATTGCGCGCCGTCTGGTGCAGATACGCCCGCGGCTGCTGCACCGCCGCCGCATCCGACTCCAGCACCCGGACAAAGGTGTCGTGGGCCAGGTCCTCGGCCCGCGAACGGTTCTTCAGCCGACGCGTCCAGGTCCCGATCAACTCTTCGTAGTGCTCGAAAAAGCCTGGTCGGCGAGGCAGCTTGGGGGTCATTGCGGTGTGCTGAGGGTGGGGAGGCGTGAATAGTAATGCTTCTTATTAAAGGCAGCAATTGGTTCAAGCTTGCAATGAGATGAATGCTTGATCAGCTGATTCTTCTCTCCCCCATGAGTCATGATTCGAATTTCCTCAACAGAAAACTCAAGGGGTTGGACACCAGGATGGCTATTTGCTAGCGTCATCAACCAATAGACCATTAAAGACATGCATTTTTGCTCTTCCAACGCTCTGCCAAAATAGTTCGCCGAGAAGCTTATCATAATAATAATTAATTATAACAAACAACTCTAGCTCAACCATAAACCTTACAAAAACCAATATCAAGGACGTAAAAATGAGCGCTTCACCCCCTACTCAAAACAGTAAGAATATTTCAAATTCAAAGCGCAGCGATCTAATTAATCCAGAACTATTTGGAAACGAAGCTGGCGACGACGAAGACCTCGAGGTATTAAATAGTTACTTTCTAGGCAAGCCAGAGTTTGAGCGATTTTATTCAACCAACACTCGGCTTTCATTCGTCAGATCAAGGAAAGGTGTGGGAAAGTCAGCCTTACTAAAACAGACAATGTATCTACAACAAGAAAAGAAGACAGGAGACATATTAATATATGTCAAAGCTGCAGACCTAATAGCCATGCAAGATGTAAAGTCAAGCTCACCCGATGAATTACTCTATGGCTGGCAACAACGAATCTGCTCACAAATAAACTTAGAATTGGGAGCAGCATTACAATTTGGATTTACCGATGATTCAATGCTATTAATTGAGTCAGCAGAGATCGCAGGCTTTAGAAACAGAAACATTGTAAGTGCTTTATTTGACAGGCTTAAAATAAAAGGCTTGGGGGCTGAAATCGAACGTACAAGACTTAAAGCAACTGACTCTCACGCCGTACTTCAACGAGTACTTGAAAACAAAGATGTAACCGTATGGCTATTTGTTGATGATGTAGACGCTACTTTTGTCAACACTGAACATGAACGTCTTAAGGCAAGCACATTCTTCAGCGCATGCCGAAACCTAATAAGCTCTGTGAAAGGTCTTTGCATTCGTGCGTCTGTCAGAAGTGATGTATGGTCCGTACTGGCCCAACATGATGAAGCACTAGACAAATGTGAACAGTACATGCTTGACTTGGCCTGGAGTACAACAGAAACAGGGCGAATTTTAGAAAATAAAATTAGCAGCTATTTCTCTCGTTATTATAGTGACGACCCAAAATTCACATCCTTACGCCCTGAAACTGATGGAGCGAAGATTCGAAAGATCATATTCAAGGAGCCATTTCATTGGTCTGGCCGGCCATTAGATTCCTTCAGACCAATTCATATTTTGTCAGCCGGACGACCTAGATGGGCAGCTCAATTATGCAAACTCGCCGGTCGTGACGCATATGACAAAGCCTACTCCCACATTTCTATGGGACACATTAAAGAAGTTCTAAGAACATACGGAAAATTCCGTGTTAGCGACCTATACAAAGAGCATCGCCATCAATGCCCGATGTTGCAGGAAATTATTGAGTCTTTCAGTGGCGGAGTCTATCGCTTCACCACCAATCAGTTAACCAATCACATAACAGATAAAGTAATCAAACGGATCGGCATCCCTGCAATTGATGGAATAAGCGCTGAAAAAGGAGCTCTATCTGTAGCACACTTCCTTTTCAGATGTGGCTTTATTGCAGCCCGAGATGAAACTAACGTTACAGGTTTGGGCTTCATACGCCACGAGGAACGACCAAACCTACTTACCTCCAACGTCAATCTTGATGATGGAATGTCTTGGGAAGTACACCCAAGCTACAGAGACGTGCTAAGAATAAAATAACTAAACTTACTCACATAAAAATACAAATATCAACATCACAAAACACCAGCGGACCCCATGGGGTCCGCCTCCCCATGAAATCCCCCATCACAACAGCCAACCATTACCATAAAAAACAAGCCACCTACTATTCAATTACCCCATATCAATCAAATGCAAAAACACCACCATCTTAAAAACAAAATATCTAAAAATACCGTTCACATCCCTCAAGCACCTCACCACCTCCTACCAGAGTTAATATGCACATTTCGTCCGTCGAACCTGTTCTCTTCAACCGTAACAACGCAAAACCGGCCTCTAAACCAACCCTCCCCTAAGGTCTATCGCTAAAAAAACGACATGCACGAGGAGGTCTACATTACTTATGCGCTCGCCTCCCTCCCACTCGTATCAATGAGACATCTGCCCCTAGCGGCTCCAGCGAAGCGCGATAAGTAGCAGGCGCTGGCAGCTCAGGCCAGGCAGCCCATAGTATCAGCGGTGTTCTGGGCGATGGCCGGGCCGAGCCGGTTTCTTTTTCATTGGCATACATGCACCTTTTTCATAAGTTATTGCCCGAACACAAAACTTCTGACAGTCCCCTCTAGGCCAACAACCGACAAACAGCAACTTACAGAAATTTTCTGCTAGCACACTCAACTCTCTATAAAAAAGAGCCCCGCATCCGCGAGGCTCTTTAATAACTACCTACGCCCACTCCCCTCTTCCCTCGCCAACACCGCCTCCACTAGCACCTGCGTCATCTCGATCAAGCGCACGCCTGCCAGTACCACCTTGCGGCTCGTCACAAGCATATCGTCGATAGATTGATAAGTGCCGCTTGCTGCGGACTCGAGGATTTCGCAAGCGTTGCTCAGGGCTTCTTCGGTACTCAGGTGTATCTAGGGCTTACCTACCCGTTAGCACCACGCGAACTAAGGTAGCGAGCACAACAAAGGGGATCGAGCGCTCCCCAGGCAAATCTGAAACAGCCTCAGATTTCGACCCAAATCAGCTACTCCCACAGCTCTCTGACAACCATCACTCAGGATGGGCAGTAGGCGAAAATATTCCGCAACAACATACCGTTCGGCCGGCCAGGCCCAAGAGAGTTCGGCACTTCATTTATCGGCTGTGCACGTTCATATCGTCCAGCCAGAGTTGGTCAGTCAGGCCTGTTAAGCGGATCAATGTGCGCCACGGATTTACACTCCCGATACAACTGCCCGAACACAACTCCATAGTCATCACAGTTACGAGGGCTGCTAGATAATATCAAAGTGACAGCTATCGTTAGTAACGCAGCTCATGTCCATCACCTCGGAGGCATCATGGCAACGTCACCATATCTGAAGGACTCATCCCGACTGGGCGATGTGATCGCCGCGATTCAAGTGATGTCGGTGTACAAGTTCTATAAGTTGTCGTTCGAAGAATGGGCTGATCGAATATCAGCAGATAAAAACGACTCCGAAAAATGGAAAACCATTTTCATTGAACACCCTGAATTCTTTCGCCTGGACGGCGCCAGGGAAAAGGCTTCCTTGGTGTGGCGCCGGCAGTTTCCCCGCCGATACGATGTAGATGCTGAGCGAGTGCTGAGCCTGGAGGATTATCAAAAGCTCGACGCTTCGAAAAAAAGTACTCGAGTCTCCCGACTACCTTTACCCTCCTCAGATATCAAGGCGCTTGTGGATACCGCGGTGAATCTCCACTCACGAGCACTTGAACATCAGAAGGACAAACGTTGGTGGACCGCACTTGCCGGCGCTATTGGTGCGTTGATTGGCTCACTACTCGGGAAACTCATCCCCTGAGCACCAGATTCCGGATAGGTAGAGGCAAGTCCTTTGGACCTGTCTCTTATCGGCTTCGTTAAGATCCCTGGATCGAGACATCACCGTTTGAACCCAGGCAACCCATTAGCCGCGCGCCAGGCTTTTACCTCATTCAGAACAGCCTCAGGACTATCCTCTATGCCGTTCTGGTCCGGGTAATAAATGAGTCCGTAACCGGCGGGGTGCCTTGTGATTGCTTCGAAATGAGCGGCTAGCCTGCTCAGGTATTTTTCGAGCTTGGCCCCCTCGAGATTGTTGGTCTCACTGAAGAACTCGTTGATGAGCTGCAGGAACTCATTCTCGGTGTAATCCTCAATCCGGGACATCCCCACTCATCCAGGTCGTTTCCTGTTTCCCCCAAGAAGACTTCGTCACTGGCATGCCCAGCGCGAAGTCTCCCAAGCTGGCGAATCGCCCCCGCCCTGGAAACCTGGAAAACTCTTAGATTAACGTTGATAGGTCTGAATGACCTGTAGTCTGGACTCCATTCCAGCCGGGGCCTGTCCGGTCGCGAGAGGTGCTGACGATGCGGCCATTGAGTGGGTCGATATGGGAAATGTCGGCGACCTGGCGGCAGCCCCGTTGCAGGACTTCAACACCGGTTTTATCGAGACAGGGGAATGAGAAAAGAACCGCTCCCGAACGAGAGCGGCAAAAGCCCGCGACAAGCATCGCGGGCCCTGTTACCGGTCAAGCTTGCGCGATCACGTCCAGTTGGCCGCCAGCACAGGTTGCAAGGCCTGTTGCTCGGCCGCGCCGAAGGTCATGGTCGCCGGGGCTGCCGGCGCGAACGCCGCCATGGCCTGGACCAGGTTTTCCACATCGTTGCCCAGCAACCGGTGACGGTCGCCGGTCATGATGTCCCGTGGACGCTCAGGGGTTGCGGCATACCAGTTATGCAGCGTGACCTCCTGCTGGCTGCCGATCACCGAGATCTGCAGGTCCTGCCCTTCATGCTGGAACCACAGGCGCTCGGGGCTGATGTCCTGGCCGAACACCAGTTGGCCCATGCTGCCGCTGAACTCGAGGTCGTTGACCCCGTGCCCGACTTCCACGGTGGGCATGCTGCCGCTGACCAGCACCTTGTTGTTGCCATCGCCCAGCTTCACCGTGGCGAAGGAGCCGCTGTCGGTGATGCTGTTGTTGCCATGGCCGACCGTGAGCTTGTTGATGTCGCCGGCGATCACGTTGTTGCCGTTGCCCAGGGTGATCTCGGCGCGGCTGCCCGTCACGTTGACCTTGTTATCACCGTTGCCGGCCACCAGCTTGGCGCTCGATGCCTCGACGTTGATGGTCTTGCTCTCGTCGCCCAGGGTGACATTGGCGAAGAACCCCTTGACCGTCATGGTATTGGGATCGCTGGCCACGGGCGCGGGATCGACGCTCGGCAACGGGCTCAGCGTGAGCGGGTCGCGCGACGAGCTGGTCACCGGGTCCACGGTGGTGGGCGTTGGACGCGAACGGATTCTGTCGCGGATCGAAGCGTACGAGAAATCCTCGGTGTCAGTCACCGATGGCACCGGGTCATCGAACTTGAGCCACGGGTTCGACGCCGTCGGGATATCGGGCACGGTGACCCGCGGACGACTCGGAATATCCAGGTCGCGGTGGCTGGTATCGACCACCGGGATATCGGGAATCACGATCGGCCGCGGGCTCGGCACATCCACCGGCGTGCGTCCCCCTTGATCGCGTCCGACCGGGCCGATATCCGGCAGCTTTGAAGGCTGCAACGAACCGACGCCACGCTCGGCGAGAATCTGCTCGATGGTCTTGTGCTCGGGAACCGTCGGCCCCTGGTTGCCGCCACGCTCGGCCAGGATCTGCTCGATGGTCTTGTGTTCCGGCACTTTCGGGTTCAGGTCGACACCGCGTTCGGCGAGGATCTGCTCGATCGTCTTGTGCTCCGGCAGGGTGATGTCCGGGATCGTCACCGAAGGTTGCAGCACCGGATCGACCACTGGAACGCTGACGGTCGGATGCAGATCGACAGGCGGCAGCGGCGGCACCACAACAGGCTTGTCGACACCAGGACGCTCGACAATCGGCGTCAGCGTACCCGGCACAGTCACCGTCGGCTGTTCCACCGGCGCCACCACCGGGCCGACTGGCGCCACCACCTGCGGCGCATGCTCGGCGAAGATGAAGTCCGAGGCGCTGACCTGCGCCACATCCAGCGCATCCAGGTACAGCAGGTTGACGTTCGAGTCGGCGCCCTGGGCGCCGTTACGCGTCACATACACCCCGTGAATCTGCGTCAGGCCGTTGAGGGTCGCGCGATTCTTGTGCTCGATGGTCAGCTGGCTGAAATCGGTCACTCCGGTCTGGCGCAGGTCGATCTTGTCGATGCCATGGCGGAAGCCGCGCAAGGCGTTGTTGTAGTCCTTGACGCCCGACTGAGCCGCCACCACGAACACATCCGAAGTCGCGCTGTCATGGCTGTAGATAGTGCCGCTCAGCGAAGCGACCATCTTGCCCTGGGCGTCGCTGCTGTACATCACACCCTTGCCGCCGCCGTTGAGCAGCACCGTGCCCAGGCCTTCCTGCGGCTTGACCGCCGAGGCGTCGCTGTTGACGTAGGCCGTCGGGGCGACAAAGGTGTCCTGGAACTTGAAGTTCGCCGCGCCGATCCCGGCCAGCGACTGGTTCTTCAGGACAATGCTCTGGCCCTTGGCCAGGTCGATCTTGACGTCCGCGCCTTGCTGGCTGAGCACCAGGTCGGTGAACTTCTTCCCGGCAAAACCCACCAGGTCGATGATCTCGCCACGGGCGGCCTCGAAGTGGCTGATGACATCGCTGCCGCCATCGCGGCGATGGACCACGAAGAAGTCCTTGCCCGCGCCCCCTGTCAGGCTGTTGTTGCCACGCCCGCCGTCGAGCAAGGCATCGGCATTGCCAGCCACCAGCACATCGTTGCCGTCGCCGGTGACGATGTTCTGAATGCTCGCCGGATTTTTCACCGTCAACGCCGCGCCGCCGAGGCTGGCGACACCGGTCAGCAGGTTGACCGAGCTATCCCCCGAAACGGCCGCCGCGTTGAGGGTATTGCGCCCGCCCGCGACACCGTTGACCGCGTCGTCCAGGACGCCACGGTTGGCATGCCCGACCACCGACTTGAGGTATTCGTCGGTGTAGAAGTAGGTGTCATCCGGGGTGCTCTTGCTGCCGTACAAGCGCAGCGACCAGGCATTGAGCGTGACCGGCAGGCCGGAAGCCGAATCGCTCACCTGCAAGGTCCAGTTGCCCGCCGAGCGTTCGCCGAAGTCATGGGTCGTCATGAAGGTGTATTTGAACGACCCCGACTGCGTGCTGCCGACATCGCTGGCACTCGCGCCGGGCATGCCGTCCGGCACCTTGCCCTGGCGGTTGAGCAGGACGCTCTGGGTGCCGTCGGGCGAGATCAGCTTGAGCGTCAGGTCGCCAAGGCGGCCCACCTGGGCGTCGAAATCGATCTCGACGTGCTCGACATTCAGGCCGGCATTCATGGCGATGGACGTGCTCAGCGTGCCCCCCGCCGCCAGGTTCTTGCCCAGGGCGCCGCTAGAGGCGCTGTAGACATACTCGTTGGCGCCGGTGCTCTGGGTCATCCAGGCTTCGGCCAAGCGCACCGCGGCCCGCGCATCGACTTCGCCGAAGCCGTAGTCGTTACTGGTATGCATGCCGCCGCCGTTCCAGTTGTGGGCAGCGTTGTCGCTCCACTGGCTGGACGGATCGTTGATCTTGCGCGCCGACAACGCGAGGATCTGCTGCACGTCGCGGTAGCCCAGGTTCGGGTTGGCCTCGAGCATCAGCGCGACGATGCCGGAGACGATCGGCGCGGCAAAGCTGGTGCCCTGCATGCTGGTGTAGTCGTTGCCGAAGGTCGAGCCACGGTCGGTTTCCAGCATATGGCTGGTGGACACCACGTTGCTGCCCGGCGCCGACACCAGCAGGCTGGCGCCCGGGTTGGAGAACGGCGAGGAGCCGATCTGCAGGGTCGACAAGTCGCCCTGGGCATTGATCGCGCCGACTTCCACCGAGAAGCGGTTGTTGTTGGTCAAGGAGCCCTGGGCATTGCCGCCGGTCGCACGGCTGTTGCCGCCGGCCGCGACAATGATCGTGCCCAGGCCACCGCGACCGTTACTCGCGGCGTACTGGGCATTCATGCTCAGCGCCGTGGCGGTGTTGACGAAGCCGTCCTGGAAGCTGCTGAGGGCGAAATCGTTGGTGAAGCCCCAGCTGTTGTTGGCAATGTCGAAGCTGACCATGTGCCCCAGCCCGGCGAGGTCGGCGCCGCTGTTGGCCAGGTAGTAGCCGCCCAGCGTCGCGCCGTAGGCCACCCCTACCCCGCCCGTGCCATTCTTGGCCGCGACCATCACCCCCGCCACCATGGTGGCGTGGTTGGACACCAGGCCCGGCAAGCTGCCGTTGCTCTGCTGGGTCTGCAGCCAGGCCTGGTCGACGTTGGCGGCCAGGTCCGGGTGGGCGATGTCGAAGATCTCGGGCGCGGTGGCGAACTGGCCGCCCGGCTCGAACTGGCCGATGCGCACGCCCTTGCCGGTGTAGTCCTGCCAGACCGGCAGCACGTTGGTATCGCTGAGGTACCACTCCTGGGCCGCCAAGGGGTCCAGCGGCACTTCCGGGGTCAGCAGGGTTACCCCGGCGCGCATCGGCGCGGTTTGCCCGCTGCTCAGGTCCACCACCGAAGCCGACAGGTTACCGGCGGCATCGACCACGCCGTACTTGAAGCTGAGCAGGCCGGTGTAGTGGGCATCCGGAGTGAAGAGCACGTCGCCCTGGGCCGTGAGGCTGACAGTGCCGCCGACCGCGTCGCCGACGTTGGCGATGCGCAGCGCGCCCTGGCTGTTGAGGTGTTGATCGTTGGCCAGCAGGCTCTGCGCGGCAATCCGGTGAGGCTGGGTCCGGTTGAAGGCCTTGCCGTCCTGGTCGAGGCTCAGCACATCGGCCACCGGCATGGCATTAGGCGTTTGCAGATCGACCGCCGAGATATCCGAGAAATTCAGCTTCTGGATATTTTTCAGGGTCACCGTACCGTCGCGCCCGGCGACCTTGTCGGCCACCTCATAGCCGCTGGCGGTGCGGGTGATGCGGTAGTCGCCATGGTTGCCATGCAGGGTCACCAGGTTGATCCCGCCGTCGCCGTCGATGCTCGCGTTGCCGTGGCCGACTTCGATCACGTCATTGCCCGCGCCGCCGAAAATCCGGTCGGCGCCGCCACCGGCGTGAATGATGCTGCCGCCTTCGGCGGCGTAGATCACGTCGCCCTGGGGCCCGGCGTAGATCACCGCCTTGCCGCTGCCGCCGATGATGGTGTTGTGGCCGCTGCCGCCGACCAGCACGTCGCTGCCGCCACCGCCCACCAGGGTCGAATTGCCGGAGCCGCCCTTGATGAAGGCGCTGCCGTTGCCGCCGCTGATCAGGGTGTCGTCGCCGCTGCCGCCCTGGGCAATGGTCAGGCCGGCCTGGGCCATGTTCAGCACCACGCCTTTGTCGCCGACGACGATCGCCGTGTCGTGGCCGCCGTTGCCGTGGAGGTTCTTCATGTCGTCCGAGGCGCTGACCACAAACACATCGTCGCCCTTGCCGCCGACATAGGTGTTGCTGCCGCCGCCACCCACCAGCCAGCCGCCGGCCGGCGCGGCGATCAGCGTGTCGTTGCCGCTGCCGCCGTACAGGTTGCCCACGCCCAGTTGCGCCGCGTCCAGGGTTTCACCCGTGGTGCTCTGGCTGGCATAGGCGGTGGTGGTGATGCCGTTGCTGGTCGAGGTCACCTTGGTGCCCGCGCCCTGGGCACTCAGGGTGTTGCTGACCGGGTCACCGAGGAAATCCACCGCCAGCGCTTCCTGGCTCTTGCCATTGATGGTGAAGGAACCGGTGGCGAGCACCCGGTTGCCGTCCCGCACTTCGGTTTGAGTGGACGCCGCGGCCCGCACGTTGATCTGGGTGATGCCCAGCTCGGCCAGGGTCTTGAGTTCGCCGCCATCGACTTTCGCGTCATGGGTGCCATCGACCCAGACCCGCAGCTTGCTCCAGATCGGATCACGCTGATCGATCACACCGTCCTTGTTGCCGTCCTCGCTGGCCAGGGCGGCGAAACCGTCCTTGAACTTCGCCTCGCCCGCCGCGCCGTTCACGCCGGCCTTGCCGCCGTAGTACTCGGAGAACATCTGGCTGACGTCCTTGATCTGGCCGCTGCCATCGTCGATCACCAGCATGCCGGTGCTGCGATCGGCCCAGCCGCTGCGCTTGAGCGTGCCGCTGTGGTCGGTGTCGAACAGCACGCCGTCACGGATGTCGGTCATGTGCACGCCGTTGCCGGTCAGGTCCAGCAGCAGCGGATCGACGTAGGTGTTGAAGGTGGTCATGGCCGACAGGCCGTTCAGGGTCACGGCATTGCGCAGGCTGAAGTCCGGCTTGGTGCTGTCCGGGGTCTGGTAGAAATTCGACAGGTAGGTGTTAGGCCGGGCGTTGAGGTCGAGCTGCATCTCACCGGGACGAATACCGCCCGAGGCCAGGCTGGCCATCTGGGTCGAGGTGAAGTCGGTTTTGTTGAGAATGCCGCCAACGGCAAAGATATTGTGCGTCGCGGCGTTCTGGATATAACCGTTGGCGACGTCCTGCTGGGCTTTGCTTTCGCCCTGGATGTGTTGTTGGGGTTGGGGGGAAGGGTTGATGTCGATGTTGATCAGGCCGGGTGTCTGAGGGGCAGTAGAGACATCACCCACGCCAAGCCATAAACATTGCTGACCGTCTTTCGCTTCATAATATTCGCCGTGACGGGTCAAGTCGTCACGAATGATCTGGGCGCCATACGTATGCAGAAGATTGTTGAGCGGATTTATATTATCTGCTGGAAAAAGAGCCCCTTCGAAACCCTTGCCATTAAAACCAATGGATTTAAGCGAAGCATATACGAAATCCACGCAGCTATTGGTTAGAAGCCTATAACGCGTATTATCAAATCCGAGCGACGTAGGATCCTGCGAAAAACTCTTTAACTTATTAAACTGATCCTCAGTCAACACCACACTTACTTCATATGCTGTCTGCTTGTAGCCTGCATCATCATAACCACCTACCTGCCCCTCACCACGCATCTGGTCGTGAACGGACTCAAAACCATAACTTTGCTTATAGCCTGCACCATCACTCAAGGAGTACCACATATGTCCACCAGACGACGAATGAATATCGCCCTCTTTGTGCTCACCTTTATCTTTCTGATATTCGTATTCCGCCCCCGCCCTTGCAACCTTATAGGTAACACTGTATTTCTTTTCCACTTTAACGCTCCCTCTTCAACCTAAGATTGCTTCAATGCTTTGGATTGTAATAAGAAAACTTCACAAACCCCTCGATACCTCGAAAAGCCTCCAACTCTTCAAGGGTACTGACTTCAACCGAATAACTTCCAGGCGCCAACTCCAGAATTTCAATCAACCTAACTGCCACATTAATATTCCGCCCTTCATAATCAATCCCCTGCCCCCACTGCACACCTGTTGTCACTAACTCCTCATCAAAGAAAACCTGCTCATCTTTCAAGACCCGAAGATGGATGGGAATAGCTACACCTTCATGATCAAGATCACCCCATATTTCAATTTGCTTATTTATCTCGGCTAAACCATGTCCCTTCGTAAATAACAAAGCGAATCTGTAGTCGCCGGCTTTGTTAACCACAAACTGCGCACTGGCGAACTGATTAGCCCGAGAGACATCCAGGGGCTTCACTATCGATACAGGTGCTGAACAGGCGGTCAGCAAAAAACATACAACACCTAAAACTCCGTTACGCAAAACACTGATCAGTCCATGCATAACCCACTCTCCCCGAAAGTTTTAATAAATTTGCCCACCCTTGTTCCCAACAAATTCAACTACCACTTAAACCTTCCCGTCATCCCATTTCCAGCAAGTACCTGGAGAGGCAAGCACAAGAACAATGCAATAACAAAAGCCCACAACCAAGGCCTGTGCACTACAGCTCCGAAGCAGCTGCCATATACCAAGGCAGATCACCAGCAAATATGGCTTAAGAACAAGAGGCATCTTTTCCTGGAAGGCGATACGCCGGGAACTTCACTTCAACCGTCCTAGCGCTCGCGCAGGCTCTCATCCACATGCTGTTGCAAGGGGCTCAGGAAGTAGTCGATCACCCGGCGCTGGTCGGTCTTCACTTCCGCGGTGATCGACATGCCCGGCGACAGTGCCACGCGTTGGCCGTTGACCATCAGGTGATCGGACTTCAGGCGAATGCGGCTGCTGTAGATCGGCCCGCGCTTCTCATCTTCGATGGCGTCGTTCGAGACATTCAGCACCTCGCCGTCGACGGTGCCGTATTTGGTGAAGGTGAAGGTTTCCACTTTTACCGTGACCGGCTGGCCGGCGCGGACGAAGCCCACGTCCTTGTTTTCCAGCATCGCTTCGACTTCGACCGGTTGGTCGGCGGGCACGATGACCATCAGCGGCTGGGCCGGGGTGACCACGCCGCCGACGGTGTGGATCGCCAGTTGTTGCACGGTGCCGTCCACCGGGGCCTTGAGGCTGGTCAGGGTTTCCTGGTAACGGGCCTTGGCCAGTTCCTGGACCAGGCTCGCGGCTTTCTGATTGGCTTCCTGTTGCAGGTCGAGCATGGCCCGGCGGTTCTGCGCCACCACGCCTTCGCGCCGGCGCCGCGCTTCGGCCTGGGCGGCGCTGGACTGCAAGACACTGGCCTGCTGCACGCTCAGCTGGCGCAGCAGGTCGAGGCGCGCCTGCTCCTTTTCCAGGTACTCGTGGCGCGCCACGTACTGTTGCTCCAGCAGCCGCCGGTAGTCCTCGGCCAATTGCGTGGCGATCGGCACCGTTTGCCGCAGGCTGGCCACCTGGGCCTGGGCCGACTGGATTTCGGCGCTGCGCTGGAGGATTTCCGCGTCCACCAGTTCCAGGTTGCTGCGGTACTCCTGGTACTGCCCCTGCAACCAGCGCTGGGCGCTCTGCACCTGCTCCGGGTTGGCGTTGGCGCCGGCGTTGGCAAGCGGGCCGAGCAGCGACGCCGGCGGCTGTTGCTGGTTGATCGCCTCGAGCATGGCCGCGCCACGGGCGCTGTCGACGCGGGCCGCCAGCAGCTCGCTCTGGATCCGCCTGACGTCGGCATCCGCCGCCGTCGGGTCGAGTTCCACCAGCAGTTCGCCGACTTTCACCGCCTGGCCGTCACTGACGTGGATCGCCCTGACCACCGCGGTTTCGCTGGACTGAATCAGCTTGGTCTTGCCATTGGGCACGATCTTGCCCGGCGCCACCGCCACCACTTCGATCTTGCCGATAAAGGCCCACAGCAGGGCCAGCACGGCAAAACCGAGGATGCTCCAGATAAAGATCCGCGGCGCCGGGTGCACGGGGGTGTCCTGCAACTCCAGGGCGGCGGGCAAAAACTGCGCCTCATGGGGCAGGCGCTGCACGCTGTCCATGCTTTTGCGCTGGCGCCAGGCGTGCTGCCAGGCGTCGCGGTAGCGCTGCAATAACGAAGGAGTGGCGCTCATGGGCAATCGGTCCTTGAATCCGGATGGCATCCAGCCCCGCCCCTGTGGCGAGGGCGGCGGCCGAACAAATAACCTGTGAATCGGGCGCTGTTCAGCCCTGCTGCATACGGTGCAGGCGCGAATAGTGGCCAGCCTGGTGCGCCAGCAGTTCGGCATGGTTGCCCTGCTCGACGATCTGCCCGCGGTCGACCACCAGGATGCGATTGGCGTCGCGTACCGCCGACAACCGGTGAGCGATGATGATCACCGTGCGCCCGGCGCAGATGCTTTGCATGTTCTGCTGGATGATCCGTTCGGACTCGTAGTCCAGCGCGCTGGTGGCCTCGTCGAAAATCAGGATCCGCGGGTTGCCGATCAAGGCCCGGGCGATGGCGATGCGTTGCCGCTGGCCGCCGGACAGCGAGGTGCCATGCTCCCCGACCATGGTGTCGTAGCCTTCGGGCAACTCCAGGATGAACTCGTGGGCCCCGGCCATGCTGGCGGCATGCATCACCGTTTCCAGCGGCGCGCCCGGATCGCTCAGGGCGATGTTTTCGCGGATGCTGCGGTTGAACAGCATGTTGTCCTGCAACACCACGCCGATCTGCCGGCGCAGCGAGGACACGTCCGCCAGCGCCAGGTCCATGCCATCCACCAGCACCCGCCCACGCTCGGGCACGTACAGGCGCTGGAGCAGGCGCGTCAGCGTGCTTTTGCCCGAGCCGGAACGCCCCACCACGCCAATCACCTCGCCGGCGGCGATCTGCAGGTTGATCCCGCGCAGGATCTCCGAGCCGTCGGCGCGATAACGGAAATGCACCTGGTCGAATTCGATCTGCCCCCTGAGCGGCGGCAAGGCGCTGCGGGTCGCCTGGGAAAGCTCGGTGCGGGTATTGAGGATATCGCCCAGGCGCTGCACCGAAACACCGGTCTGCTGGAAGCTGGTCCACAACTGCGCCAGGCGCATGATCGGGCCGCTGACCCGGCCGGCCAGCATATTGAAGGCGATCAGTTCGCCCACCGAAAGCTGCCCGTCGATCACCAGCCGCGCGCCCAGCCAGAGGGTCGCCACCGTGACCAGCTTGCCGATCAGCGACACGCTCTCGTTGGCGATGGTGGACAAGGTCTGGGTCTTGAACCCGGCCGCGACATAAGCCGCCATCTGGTTGTCCCACTTGCGAATCGCCTGGGGCTCGACGGCCATGGATTTCACCGTGTCGATGCCGTTCACCGTCTCCACCAGGAACGCCTGGTTCTCCGCGCCGCGGGTGAAACTGTCCTGCAGGCGGGCGCGCAGCAGCGGGGTGACAAACAGCGAGACCAGCACGTACAGCGGTAGCGACAACAGCACCACCAGGGTCAGCCAGCCGCTGTAGTAGAACATCACCAGGACGAACACCAGCGAGAACAGCACGTCCAGCAACAAGGTAATGGCGTTGCCGGTCAGGAAGCTGCGGATGTTCTCCAGCTCACGCACCCTGGCCACCGAATCGCCGACCCGGCGCGCCTGGAAATACGCCAGCGGCAGGTTGATCAGATGGCGGAACAAGCGCGAGCCCAGCTCCACATCGATACGGCTGGCGGTATGGGCGAACACGTAGCTGCGCAAACCGCTCAAGGCCGACTCGAACAGCATGATGCCGAGCAACCCGGCGGCGATGACATCCAGGGTGGTCAGCCCGTGGTGCACCAGCACCTTGTCCATCACCACCTGGAAAAACAACGGCGTCACCAGGGCAAACAGCTGCAGGGCAAAGGACACCAGCAGCACCTCGCCCAGCAACTTGCGGTATTTGACGATGGCGGGAATGAACCAGGTGAAGTCGAACCGCGAGGTTTCCCCCGGCAAGCCGGCTTCGGAACGCAGCAGCACCAGCTCGCCGGTCCAGCGCGCGGCCAGGGCCTCGAAGGAGATCACCTCAGGGCGATCCGCACGCGGGTCCTGGATCAGCGCCTGGCCCTGGTCCAGCTTGGCAATGATGAAAAATCTGCCGTCGCCATCGGCCGCGATCGCCGGCAATGGCGTGCGCTCCAGGCGTGCGATGGAGGTGCTGACCGACTTGGCCCTGAGCCCCAGCTTGCGGGCGGCGAGCAGCAGTTCGCGTTGGGTGAACGGCTGGTTCTCTGGAGCGAATTCATGGGCCAGTTGCTCGGCGGACGCCGCCACCGAATGAAACCGGGCCAGCATCACCAGACAGACCAGGCCGGTGTCTGGCGTGGGCGACTCGGCGCCCCTTCCTTGTTCGCTCATAAGCTTCCATGCATGCCGCGTTGCGGCCGTAAAGTCCTAATATTTCAAGATGTTATATCAAACAAGAAACAATTAGTATCAATACGACATCATTGATTGAGATTTATTTCACTCGGCTGTATGAGTCGCCCGTCAGAGCGCCTTGCGCTCCTGCGGCGGCAGGAAATCCCGATCGGCGTCGTAGTCCTTGGTCAGGTACATCGCCAGATCGCTCAGGTCCTTCGGGCTCAGAGTGCCCGCCGCCTGCTTGAGCTTGAGGGTGTCGATGATGTAGTCGTAGCGCGCGTTGTTGTACTCACGCACCGCGTTGTACAGCTGACGCTGGGCATTGAGCACATCCGCGGTGTTACGCGAGCCCAGGTCCCGCCCGACCTGGTTGGCCTTGACCGAGGCCTGGCCGGAACGAATCGTCTGCCGCCGGGCAATGACCTGCTCGATATCGGAATTCACCGCGCGATAGAAATTGCGCGTGTTCTGCACCACTTCACGGCGACGGTCCTCGCGCTCGTCTTCACTCTGGGCCAGCCGCTCGGTCGCCTCGCGCACCTGCGAGCGGGTCATGCCGCCGGAGTACAACGGAATATTCAGCTCCAGGCCGATGCTGCTCTGCGTGACATTGCCCCGATAGCCATCGCGCCCGAAATCGGTGGGGTTGCTGTAGCCGAAGCTGTCGTTTTCACCTTTGCGCCAGGACGCCACCGCATCGACGGTCGGCGCATAACCGGCCTTGCGCTGGCGGTTGGTCTGTTCGGCGGCCAGCACCGCGTAACTGCTGGCCTGCAACGCCAGGTTCTGGCGCACCGCGCGACTGACCCACTCGTTGGCATCGTTGGGCACCGGCAGCTCCACCGGCAGTTGATGCTGAATGCCTTCGATCGTCGAATAGTCCTGGCGGGTCAGGCGGGACAAGGCCTCGAAGGCATCGTCGACCTTGCGCTCGGCGAGTTTGCGATTGGCCCCGGCGTTGTCATGGGCGGCCTGGGCGTCGAGCACATCGGTGATGCTCGAGGCACCATTTTCCAGGCGGGCCTGGGCCTGTTGCTGCTGGCGCTTGAGCGCCGCTTCCTCGGCCTTGGAGGCGGCGAGCAGGTCCAGGGCACGCAAGGTTTCGAAATAGGCCTGGGCCGTGGTCAGCACCAGCCCCTGCTCCTTCGCGCCCAATTCAAGCTCGGCCTGGGCAGTGCTGGCATGGGCGGCTTCCAGTTGAAACCAGCGATCGGCACGAAACAGCGGCTGGTTGAGATTGGCCTGGAATACCCTGGTGCTGCGCGTGCGGGTCAGGCCGGGCTCATCGCGCTCCAGGCGCACCGATTCCACGGTGCTGCCTGCATTGAGTGTGGGGAGCAAACCGGCCCGGGCCTGAGGGACGCTTTCGCGCTGGGCCTGGTACTCGTGGCGGGCCGCGGACAGCTGGGCGTCATGCTCGACGGCCTGGCGGTAAACCTGCAGCAGCTCGGCGCGCTGGGCACCGGGATCGGCGAAAGCCGGCATAGTCACCATTGCCAGGATGAGCAACGGCGAGAAAAAACGGGGGGAGTGAGTCATAACAATCCATGTCGCATTCGGGTAAAACGGTTCAGCCAGGCTGATCAGGGCGCGCATCCTACGCCGTGACCTGGGCTGTCACAAGCAACAATTATGGCTACTAGCCATCATTTTCTCAGGAATCTGCTCAGATAAAACCGAATTACTCCCTGGCTTAGGCCTACAAAAAACCAGAATCGTCTTATTTATCGACCCACCATAAACCCCGCATGCTTCGCCCCCGCCAATCTGCACAGCACCTGAGCGCCACCTTGTTGTCCAGCCCCTGACAATAAGCCCGTTGCCGGCTCAAACCTGCCCTGACCGCTGTCGCGCATGTCGCGCGCCACGCCACTCACCCACAGGACCCCAGCTGCCATGACTTTTACCCTCAACGGCCGCCACCTTTTATTGGATCAGCTGCCGCCGAACACCCCATTGCTGTATGCCCTGCGCAACGACTTCGGCCTCAATGGCCCCAAGTACGGCTGCGGCCTGGGCCAATGCGGCGCCTGCACGGTGCTGGTGGACGGCATCGCCGCCCGCTCCTGCACCCTGCCGCTGTCCAGCGTGCAAGGCAAACACGTCACCACCCTGGAAGGCCTGGCGCAGGAAGAGCGCCCGCACCCGGTGCAACAGGCGTTCATCGATGAGCAGGCCGCGCAATGCGGCTACTGCAGCAACGGCATGATCATGACCCTGGTGGCGCTGTTCGAGCGCGAACCCGAGGCCGACGAGCAACGAATCAAGAACGAGCTGGCCTACAACCTCTGCCGCTGCGGCGCGCACTTCGAGATCCTGCAAGCGGCGGCACGAGCCCGCCAACTGCTGGCAGAGCGGGGTCGGCCATGAACGACCTGCCGTTGACCCGTCGCCGCCTGCTCCAGGCCGGCGGCCTGATCATGATCAGCACCCTGCTGCCCAACCCCCTGCTGGCCACGGCCGAGATTCTTAACTCGAGCGCATTGCCAGCGGACCCGACGCCGGACCACGTCGACAGCTTTATCGCCCTGGACGCCGACGGCCACGTCACCGCGTTCTGCGGTCATGTCGATCTCGGCACCGGGGTACGCACCGCGCTGGCACAGATCGTCGCCGACGAACTGGATGTCGACTTCGAGCAAGTGCGGATGATCCTCGGCGACACCGCCAGAACCCCGGACCAGGGCCCGACCATCGCCAGCGCGACCCTCCAGGTCAGCGCCCTGCCCCTGCGCCAGGCCGCCGCCCAGTTGCGCCAGTGGCTGCTGGAAGGCGCGGCGGAAATCCTCGACCAGCCGATTGCCGGGTTGCGGGTCGAGCGCGGACAGATCTACGTCAGCGCTCGCCCTACACGACGCCTGAGCTACGCCGAACTGGCCCGCGGGCAGGACCTGCACCTGCCCCTGGACCCGCGCGTCGAACTCAAGGCGGTCGGCGCCGGTCGTTATGTCGGCCAGTCCACCCCGCGCGTGGACATCCCGGCCAAGGTCACCGGCCAGCTGACCTATGTCCACGACCTGCGCCTGGACGGCATGCTCCACGGCCGCGTGGTACGCCCGCCCTACCCCGGCGCCGACGCCAGCGCGCCATTGGGCCACGCGCTGATCGCGGTGGACGCGGCGTCCATCGCGCACTTGCCGGGCATCGTCAAACTGGTGGTGATCGGTGACTTTGTCGGCATCGTCACCGAGCGCGAGGAGCAGGCCATCGACGCCATGCGCCAGCTCAAGGTCCAGTGGAAACCCTGGGACGCGCTGCCCGACCTGCGGCCGGACATCCTGCGTGAAACGCTCCTGGCCCACCCCAAGCAGGATCGCGTGCTGCGCGACGATCCCGGCATCGACAGCAGCCTGGGCAAGCTCAACAGCCCGCTCAATGTCGACTATGTCTGGCCCTATCACCTGCATGCCTCCATCGGCCCCTCCTGCGCGGTGGCGATGATCGACGCCGAGCGCGCCGAGGTCTGGACCGGCAGCCAGAACCCCCATGACCTGCGCAAGGACATCGCCCTGTTGCTGGGACGCGCGCCGCAACAGGTACAGATCAACCGCATGGAGGCCTCGGGTTGCTACGGACGCAACTGCGCCGACGACGTGGCCGCCGATGCCGCCCTGCTCTCCCAGGCGGTCGGGCGCCCGGTGCGGGTGCAACTGATGCGCGAACAGGAAGCCGGCTGGGAACCCAAGGGCACCGCGCAACTGATGCAGGTCCGCGGTGGCCTCGATGGCAAACGCGAAGTGGCCGCCTACGAATTGAAGACCTGCTACCCCTCGAACAACGCCCGCACCCTGGCGCTGTTGCTCACCGGCACCGTCGCCAACCGTCCCGACATCCAGCAGATGGGCGACCGCACGGCGATCCCGCAATACCGCTTCCCACAGATGCGCATCGTCTGCCAGGACGCCGCGCCGATCGTCCGCGCCTCGTGGATGCGCGGGGTTTCCGCGCTGCCCAATGTCTTCGCCCACGAATCCTGGATCGACGAACTGGCCTATATCGCCCAGCAGGACCCGATCGCCTTCCGCCTGCGCTACCTGGACGACCCGCGCGCCCTGGCGCTAATCGCGGCGCTGAAAAAACAGGCCGACTGGCAGGACGGCAGCGCCCACCGCCACCCCGCGCCGGCCTCGCAGGAATGGGTCAAGGGTCGGGGTTTTGCCTATGCCCGGTATTTCCACAGCAAGTTCCCCGGCTTCGGCGCCGCCTGGGCCGCGTGGGTCTGCGACCTGAGCGTCAACCGGCGCACCGGGCAGATTCGCCTGGACAAGATCTTCGTCAGCCACGACTGCGGGCGCATGGTCAACCCGGCCGGCGTGCGTCACCAGGTGCACGGCAATATCGTCCAGTCGTGCAGCCGGGTGCTCAAGGAATACGTCAGCTTCGACCGCTCCGGCAGCACCTCCCTGGAATGGGGCGGCTATCCGATCCTGCGCTTCGACGAATTGCCCGAGGTGGATGTGCAACTGCTGGACCGCCCGGAAGAACCGTCCATGGGCGCCGGCGAATCGGCCTCGGTACCCAGCGCGGCGGCCATCGCCAACGCGATTTTCGACGCGGTCGGCGTGCGCCTGCGGCAAGTACCCTTTACCCCGGAGCGGGTGTTGCAAGCCTTGCAGCGAGCCCCCGGCACTGACCGCCTTGGCCAGGAGGCTCGCCCATGAGCAAATTCAAGAGCATCGCCGGCTGGAGCCTGATCACCCTGAGCCTGGCCGCCACCGCGGGCGCCTTTCTCAGCTGGCAGCCGGCCATCGCGCCGCTGGACAATCACGACACCCAGTACTTCAGCCATGAGCAAGTCGCCCGGGGCGAGCAACTGGCGGCCGTGGGCGATTGCGCGGTCTGCCATACCGCGCCGGGCGGGGCACGCAACGCGGGCGGCCTGGCCATGCGCATCCCGTTCGGCACCCTGTACAGCACCAACATCACCCCCGATCCCGAGACGGGGATCGGCAGCTGGTCCTATCCGGCCTTCGAGCGCGCCATGCGCCACGGCATCGACCGCAGCGGGCGTTACCTGTACCCGGCATTCCCCTACACCGCCTTCACCAAGACCCGCGACGAAGACCTCAAGGCGCTCTACGCCTACCTGATGAGCCAGCCGCCGGTCCGCCACCAGCCACCGCAAACCGACCTGCATTTCCCCTTCAATATCCGCCCGGGCATCCTCGCCTGGAACTGGCTCTACCTCAGGCCCGGCGCCATGGCCGACGATCCCGGGCGCAGCGCCCAGTGGAACCGTGGCGCCTACCTGAGCGAGGGCTTGGGGCATTGCAGCGCCTGCCACTCGCCCCGCGACCCGCTGTTTGGCGAACGCGGCGGCCGGCGCCACCTGAGCGGCGGCGTTGCCGAAGACTGGAGCGCCCACGCCCTGGTCGGCGGCAATGCCCCGCTGGCCTGGACCGAACAGGACCTGCTGGACTTCCTGCGCCACGGCTACAGCCCGCGCCATGGCGTCGCCGCCGGCCCGATGGCGCCGGTGATCCACGAAGGCCTGGCGCAACTGCCGGAAGCCGACCTGCGGGCCATCGCCCATTACCTGTCCAGCCTGCAGCCGGCCAGCACCCCGCAAGCCAGCGCCGCCACCCTGAACCACCAGGCCGAGCAACGCACCGAGCCCCTAGGCTCCCCCGGTGCCCGGCTGTTCTCGGGGGCCTGCATGGCCTGCCACGCCCAGGAAAAAGGCCCGACCCTGACCGGCGTGCGCCCTTCCCTGGCCCTCAACAGCAACCTCTACGCCGACAGCCCCGACAACGCGATCCGCGTGATCCTCGAAGGCATCGCCCAACCGGCCAACCCGGCACTGGGCTACATGCCCGCCTTCCGCCACAGCCTCGACGACCAGCAGATCGCCGACCTGCTGCGCTTCCTGCGCCAGGATCTGGCGGGCCAGGCGCCCTGGAAAGACGTGAAACAACGCGTCAGCCAGATACGCGCCAGCCTGCCTCCGGGCTGACCCGCTCCCGGCCATGAAGAAGCCCCGCTTGAGCGGGGCTTTTTTATCGTTTCTGTTTGGTGCTCAACCAGGTAAGTCATCCCGTCTTGAAGCCCGGCAAACCATGCGCCGCACGCCATGCTTTCACCTCGTTCAACACTGCCTCAGGACTGTCCTCGATGCCGTTTTGATCCGGGTAGTAAATGAGTCCATAACCCGCCGGATGTCCCGTGACCGTCTCAAAATGACTGGCCAGCGTACTCAAATACTTTTCGAGCTGAGCCCCTTCAAGGTCGTTGGTTTCACTGAAGAACTCATTGATCAACTGCAGGAACTCACTTTCGGTAAAGTCCTCAATTCGCTGCTTGTCCAAAAACATGGCAGTAACCGCCTATTTTCTTGAGTGAAGTTTGATGTGATTTCTGGGGGTGTTGACTCGAAGGTTGTCCGAATCATAAAGGCTGCCACCATCAGTGAGCCGTTCAAGATGATGTATTTCAAACACCTTTCTTCCGCCAACAGCCTCGTCCGGCATGACAAATGGCGATGCCCCTCTCTGTAACGCCCGCCTGTTTGCCTTACTGAATTGACCCAATAGTTCAGGGTCTTTTCCAACAGCTGTCCAGAAAGCTTTTCTGAAGGAATCGAAACTCTTGAACTCCTGGCCTTTCAGGTGCTCTGCAATCCGAGTCGGAATCGGCACCCCTACCCCCGAATTCGCACCGATCAACCAAACACCCTGTATGTCCTCACCCTCACCGGAAGCGGTTCCGGGAGTCTTCCGGACATTCATCACAATGTAGAGCGGCTGTACCCCTGAACCTGGCGGGAACACCAGGATGAAGTCCTGGTATTCCGGCGGATAGAGCGGATTGACGATGATGGTATCCGCCTGCTCGGTGGGCGGATAAATCCAGATGGGGGGCGCTTGCGGTGCAGCCTCTAACGGTGGGATACCCGAGGTGCCGGAAGGGTCGAGCGCCGGTGTCCAGATCAGGGTGACGCCATCGCCGAGGTCGGCCACCTGCTGCTGGTCCCGGATCTGAAACCGGACCACGGGAATCATTTCCCAATCGCGGCGCTTCTCGGTGTTGTAGCCATAGCCCTTGAGCGTGCCGTCGGCTTGCTCTTCGATATGCAGTCGAACCCGGGTCCGACCTGCATTGAGCGATTTGAGCTGTTCCTCGGTATACAGGGCGCTGTCGCCCAGGCTCGACGGTGCGAGCATGGCAATAACACCGAGCAGGCTTCCCGCAACCACGCCAGAAGTAACAGCACCGCCTCCAACAGCAGAGCGGCAAAGACCACCGCACGATACTCCAGCAGACGCCAGTGCATTTGCACCGAGCATGAAGCTGCCTGATGCCGCCGGGATGTTCCCGCTGATCTTCCTCAGACTGAGGTTTCCCGCCGCATCGGTTTCACGCCCACCCAACAACGCAAACTCGCCGTACTCCTTGACGGCCTCAGTGGGGATGAAGGAGCTGGCGTAGTTGATAACCCCGTCAGCCAGCTTGCAGGGTTTGGTAAAGGAGCATCCTGCAGTCGGCGGTTGGGTTTCTGCTTTCGCCGGCAGATCCTTGTACTCCGCCCAGCGCTGGGCCCCCAGGTCGACCGGTTCGATCCCCTTGTTGCGATAGCCCTTCGGGCTATTGGCGACGTAGCCACTCATCCATGTTGCTCCCCATTCCCCCAGAAAACCTCACACCGGCTATGCCTGGTGCGAGGCCTCCTAACTTGGCGAATCGGGTGGCTCCTGGAAACTTGGAGAACTCTGAGATTGACGTTGACCGGTCTGAATGACCTGTAGTCCGGATTCCAGTCAGGGCCTGCGAACCAGCAGCAGTGATGGCGCCCGCTGCCTATCGGCAAACAGGCGTCCCTCCCCCGTTACTTGTGAAACGTCTGCCCCAACGCCTCCAGGCGAATCGCGATCGGTGGCAGGCGCTGGCTGCTCAGGGCCAGACTGCCCATGTCGTCGGCGGTGTTCTGGGCGATGGCCTGGACCGAGTGCAGGCGGCCTACTATGTCGAGGCTGGCGCTGGATTGTTCGCGGGTGGTGCTGACGATGCGGCCGTTGAGTTGGTCGATATGGGAGATGTCGGCGCCGACGGCCTGGAACATCGCGGAGGCCTGGCGGCTGTCTTCGACGCAGCGCTGGGCGCCTTCGTGGCTGTCGTGCATGGCTTCGGCGGCCTCGCGGCTGCCCTGTTGCAGGGCTTCGATGATGGTCTTGATTTCCTGGGTGGACAGCGCGGTGCGCTGGGCCAGGTTGCGCACCTCATCGGCGACCACGGCAAAACCACGGCCCTGCTCGCCTGCGCGGGCGGCCTCGATGGCGGCGTTGAGGGCCAGCAGGTTGGTCTGGGCGGCGATGCTGCCGATCACCTCCAGCACGTTGCCGATCTGCTGCGCCTGCCCCGCCAGGCGTTGCACGGTTTCGTTGGTGCCGTTGATGCGTAACGCCAACTGGGTGATTTCCGCCTGGGCGCGATCGACGCTTTGCTGGCCGCGGCTGATTTGCGCGCTGGCCTGCCCCGCACGCTCGACCGCCTGCTCGACATGCACGGCGATGTCGCCCATGGCATCGCCCATGCGCTGCATGGAGCCGGTCATCTGGGTGATTTCCGTCAACTGGTGCTGGGCGCCCTGCTCCAGGGTCTGGCTGGTTTTCGCCAGGTCCTGGCCCAGTTCGCGCAGGCCATGGGTGTCGCGCACCACGCCATCCACCAGGGCGGTGATCTGCTGCATGAAGTGGTCGAAACGCTGGGCCAGCGACACATGCGCCTTGGCGCTTTCGCCCTGATGAACCTCGACGGTCAGCTGGGACGTGGCGGCGAGCATCTTGTCCAGCATGTCCTGGCTCTCCACCGCGTCGGCATGGCTGTGCACCGCCAGGTACAGCAGGATCACCGTTTCCACCACCACATAGAAGGCGTGCACCGCCACCATGCCGAAACCGCCGTGATGGGCCATGACGTAGACAGGAAAGCCCTGGTGCTGCAGCACATGGAACAGCACGTGATGCAGGGCGATGGTCACCGCCGCCAGCAGGATCGGCAGCCAGTCGCGATAGAAGGTCAGCACCGCCAGCAGCACGAAAATGCCGAAGTGCGCTTCGATCAAACCCTTGGCCTGGTTGATGTGCAGCGCCGCCATGAACATGAAGCCGATGGCGATGCAGCAGCGCATCAGGCGCGTGCCGCTGATGACGCGGTACAGCAGGCTCAGCACCAGAGTGGTGCCACCGCCCACCAGCAGCGCCTGGGTGAAGGTGTCGTGCCAGAACGCCAGGCCCAGCGCATAGGCGAACATCAGCCAGATCAGGCCCATCATGATGCGGTCGGCTTTACGGTAATGCTCGAGAAAACGTGGGGGAAAAGCCATGCACTCTTACTCCATGTACGGGGCGGGAAGAAAAACGGCAGAGGGCAAAACGGGATGACCGCCTTCGGCGAGCGGTTCAGTCAGCAACGATAGTGGCAAATAGCCCAATTCGCCTTTCAACTATCGACCGGGCCAAGGCTTTCTTGACGCCGGGCCGCGGGGAGTCGGGCCGCGGGTGGGCAAAGTCGGGAGATTGGCGGGAATGCCATGAAGAGTGAAATGGACGGAGGAAGAGCGACAGCGGTGAGACGGATCCCGCCGACGCGCCACCCGGCAGGGCGACGCGCAGCGGTCCGCGTGTTGTCAGAAGGTCACGCTGGCGCTCAGACGTGCGGTGCGTGGTTCGCCGACGTTGACCTGCAGCTGGCTGCCGGTGGACGACGGGTAGTACTGCTTGTCGAACAGGTTGTCGACGTTGAACTGCAAACGGGTCTGGTAGCCGAACAGCGGCGACTCCCAGCGCACGAAGGCATCGGCCACGGTGTAGCTGCTGAGCCAGAAATCGTTGGCGTTGTTGGCCGCGCGCTCGCCGACATAACGGGCGCCGCCGCCCGCGTGCCAGGCGCCGAATTCCGCAGGTACGTTCAGGTGATGACTGAGGTACAGGCTGGCGGTGTGCTTGGGGGCGTTGGCCAGGCGGTGACCTTCATTGCTCGGGTCGTCGAGGATTTCCGTGTGGTTGTAGGCGTAGGTGCCGATCAGGTCCCAACGCTCGGCGATGCGCCCGGTGACGTCCAGCTCCACGCCCTGGGAGCCGACCTTGCCGGCGGCTTCCGAAAGGCTCACGCCATTGACCGTGGTGGTGGTCACCACGTTCTTCTTCTCGATGTCGTACAGCGCCAGGTTGATGTTCAGGCCCGGCAGCGGATCGTACTTGGCGCCCACCTCGTAGCTGCGGCCCTCTTCCGGATCGAAGGTGTTGCCGGCGTCATCGACGTCGGTGTTGGGCTTGAACGAACGGCTGTAGTTGCCGTACAGCGACAGGCTGTCGGTGGCCTTGAACACCAGGCCGAGGAACGGCACGAAGGTATCGCCGTTGCTGTCGCGGTTGACCTTGTAGCTCTTGCCCAGGCCCTGGTCGCTGTACTGGTCGTAATGCTGCTGGCGGCCACCGAACACCAGGATCCACCGGTCGTCCAGGTGCCAGTTGTCCTTGAAGTACAGCGAGCTCGAGGTCAGCTGGTTGCGCAGGTTGCTCTGGGTGGCGCTGACCAGGCTCGGCTCGGCCAGGTTGCCGTAGACCGGCGCGGTGATATTGAAACCACCCTGGGCGGTGTTGCGGTAGGTCTTGCCGCGGTACTGGTCGGAGTGCTCGCTGTCGACGCCCACCAGCAGGTCGTGGCGCTGGCCGAACAGCTCCTGCTGGCCGATGAAGTCCCAGCTGGCGTAGCGGGTTTCGTCGTCGTAGTGGGCACCGTTGGCGGCCCGGCGCAGGGTGTTGCCGGTCAGGCTGTTGGGCTGGGCGATCGACAGGCTGTAGCGGTCGTTGTTCCAGCCGTAGGTGACGCGGGTTTTCCAGGCGTCGCTCAGCTGGTACTCGAAGCGCGCGCTGGCCACTTCGCGAATGCCCACGCTTTTCGCCCAGCGTTCGTCCAGGCGCTTGTCGTAGTCGATGTCCGCCGGGTGCCCGTTGGTGAACACGGTGCCGCGGTCGAAGGGGCTGGAATAGTCGTTGTATTCGTAGTTCAGGGTCAGGCTGGCGCGCTCGCCGGTCCAGGTCAGCGACGGCGCCACCAGGGTGTGCTCGTTGACTCCGTAATTGCGCCAGTAGTCCTCATGGCCACGCTCGGCGATCAGGCGGTAGGCCAGGCCGGTATCGCCCAGCGGCCCGGTGGTGTCCAGGGCCATGCTGCCGCCGCCTTCGCTGTAGGCCGAGCCGCTGAGGGTGGTGCTCTGGGAATACTGCGGCTGCTTGCTGATGATGTTCACCAGGCCGCCGGGTTCCAGGGCGCCGTAGAGCATCGACGCCGGGCCCTTGAGCACTTCGACCCGCTCGGTGGTGGCGCTGAAGTTCTGCCCCAGGTTGGAACGCACGCCATCGCGCAGGATCGAGCCGTCGTCGTTGGTGCCGAAACCGCGCTTGACCAGCGAGTCCCGGGAACCGCCCAGGGTGTTGCCCTGGCTGACGCCGCTGACGAACTTCATGGCGTCGCTCAGCGAGTGCACCTGATAGTCGGCCAGGGTCTGCTGGGTCACCACGTTGATCGACTGCGCCTCCTCCTTGATCGGCACATTGCTTTTGCTCGCCGTGCTGGCTTGCGAGGTGGTGTAGCCGGTGTCCTGGCTGAGGCGATCGGCCTGGATATCGGTGGCCGGCAGTTCGACCGCCTCCTGCGCCCACAGCGGGCTGGCGACCAGACAGCAGGACAGTGTCGGCAACAGGCGTTTGATCAAGGTTTTACGACGGGCACGCGGACAGGATGACTTCAAGGTGTGCACTCAAGGAAGGGAAGGACATGAATAGCAATGATTATCATTGTAATCAGCGCCCGATTCTCAGTAAATCCCCTTCCCCACGGCAGTTGGCGCTTTTTTAATCCTTCTCCCGAGCAATCGCGGGACTGATGGCCAGTCGATCTGTCACTGCGCCACGGCCTGGGTCAGGTGATCGATCAGGGCCCGCGCCGCCGCCGACAGCTGGCGGTGCGGCGGGTAGATCACCGAGAAAGGCCGCGAACGGCCGCCCGCCTGCGGCAGCACTTCCACCAGGCGGCCGCTGGCGATCCGCTCGCGGACGATGAATTCGTAGGTCTGGCAAATGCCCATGCCGTGTTCGGCCAGGGACACAATGCCCAGCACATCGTCGGCCACCTGGATATTCGCCTGGGGCGTCCACTCCAGGTCCCGCCCCTGCTCGCGCAGCAGCCAGGCACCGACCCGGCCGCTGCTGGGCATGATGAACGGCAGGCAGGTATGGGCCGCCAGGTCCTCCAGGCGCCGTGGCGTGCCGGCGCGGCGCAGGTAGTCGGGGGACGCCACCAGGCACAGCGGCGCGTCCTCCAGCTTGCGCCCGACCAGGCCGCTGTCGGGCAGTGGCCCGAGGCGGATCGCCAGGTCGTAACCTTCGGCCACCAGGTCGACATTGCGGTTGCTGATGCTCAGCTCGATGCGCACCTGCGGGTAGTGCCGGGCAAAGCCGCCGAGCAGCGCCGGCAACCGGTAATGGCCATAGGTGGTCGGCACGCTCAGGCGCACCCGCCCGTTCAGCTCGCCGTCCTGGCCCTGGATGCTGCGCTCCGCGCCGTCGATCAACTCGAACGCCGCCCGCGATTGCTCCAGGTACAACAGGCCGGCTTCGGTCAGGCTCAGGCGCCTGGTGGTACGCCGTAGCAACTGCACGCCCAGGCGCGCCTCCAGCCGGGAAATCGCCCGGCTGACCACTGAAGGCGTGGTGCCCAAGGCCACCGCGCCGGCGCTCAACGAGCCCTTTTCCACCACGCTGACGAACACCTCGACGTCAGCCAGATAATCGAATCGACGGCTCACCTTTATCTCCAGGGAACAAGTGATTTCCAGTGGCGCGAGTTTATCGCTCGCGGAGGCATGAATACAGTGAATCACCCGTCGGCCACCGCCGACTCCCTGACCTCACACTTTGGAAACCGCCATGCGCCCACTCAGCACCCTCGCTCTTGCCATGAGCATCACCGCCGCCACCTTCAACGCCCAGGCCGGAAACGTCCTGGTGGTGCTCTCGGACTCCGACCACCTCGACCTCAAGGACGGCAAGGTGTTTGCCACCGGCTTCTACCTCAACGAACTGATGCAGCCGGTCAAACAGCTGCTCGAGGCCGGCCACTCGGTGACCTTCGCCACCCCGCAGGGCAAGGCGCCGACCCTGGACCGATCTTCCACCGACAAAATGTATTTCAACAACGATGTCGCCGCACTGCAGGCGCACCAGGCGCTGCTCGACCAGTTGAAAATCACCTCCCCCGGCGAATCGCCGGTGATCAGCCTGGCCCGGGTCGAGCAGATCGGCTACGAGCATTTCGATGCGCTGTACGTGCCCGGCGGCCACGCACCGATGCAGGACCTGCTGCACAGCCCCGAGCTGGGCCGGCTGCTGAGCAATTTCCATCAGAACAACAAGACCACCGCCCTGGTCTGCCACGGCCCGATCGCCCTGCTGTCGACCCTGCCCCAGGCGCAGGACTTCACCCGCCAACTGGCCAGCGGCGGCAAGGCCAGCGCCCCGGGCTGGATCTACGCCGGCTACCAATTCACGGTGATCAGCAACCAGGAAGAGGAATTGGCCAAGGGCCTGCTGGGCGGCGGCGCCATGCGCTTCTACCCGCAAACCGCCCTGGAACAGGCCGGCGGCCTGTACCGCAGCAACCGCTCGCCATGGAGCGAGAACGTGGTGATCGACCGCGAGCTGGTGACCGGGCAGAACCCGGGCTCGGCCCAGGGCGTGGCCAAGGTGTTGCTGGAACGCTTGCAGGCACGCGCCGGCAAAGGCGCGTAAAGGCCGGAGGATCCGACGAGCTGGCATGCCGCCAGCCGTCTGCCAGCGCGCTGGTTGTCTACGCTCAAATGGCTAGCCCGAAAGGAATCCCGTACTCGCCAGGAGGTGCCCATGAGCAAGACGCCAGATGCCGTTGCCACTGCCCGCCGAAGCAACATGGCCAAAGCCCTGCAACGCTGGAACCAGCAGGCCGGGGCACGCAGCGAATCGCAGTCGCGCATCCGCGAACTGGGCCCGGGCGCTGGCGATTCACCGCAGCAATTGGCCAAGTGGATCGCCCGCGAGAACGCCCGCGCCCTGTTGACCCGGGCCGGGCTGGAACGCCGGATCGGCACCTGGGACCCGACCTTCTACGCCCCCAGCGAAACCGCCCGCCAGGCGGCAAGGCCGGTGGCGCGGCTGGTCAATGCGCCACGCCCGGGGACGGTGGTCGAGGGTTTCGCCACCGGTTTCCTGGTCTCGCCCAGCCTGTTGCTGACCAACCAGCATGTGTTCCCCCGGTATGTGGATGCTGTGGACTGCGCCGCCAACTTTCTCTACGAAAGGCAGGAGCGCGGCATCAACGAAGGCACCTACTTCAACCTGCAGCCCGATCAGTTCTACTTCGCCGACGAGGCGCTGGACTTCTGCCTGGTGGCCATCTCCACGCAGGGCTCACGCGGCGAGGCGCTGTCGGACTACGGCTGCATCCGCCTGATCGAAGCCACCGGCAAGACCCTGCGTGGCCGGCCGATGAACATCATCCAGCACCCCGATGGCGGCCCGCGCCAGTACGCCACCACCCACAACCGGTTGCTGGACATTCTCGACCAGGGTTTCTTGCACTACGAAACCGACACCGCCGAAGGCGCTTCCGGCTCCCCGGTGTTCAGCGACAACTGGGAGCTGATCGCCCTGCATCACTGCGGCATCCCCAGGACCGACGAAGCCGGCAACATCCTCAAGACCGACCGCAGCCTCTGGAACGCCGAAGGGGACGAGGAAAGCACGGTGGACTGGGTGGCCAACGAGGGCACCCGGGTCAGCAGCATCGTCGGCGCGCTCAAGGCCCTGCAACTGAGTGGCAGGCCGGCCGAGCTGCTGGCCCAGCTCATGGAGCAGACCGCCGACCCGCTGGCCACGCTCAGCGTCAACGAAGCGCTGCCTGTTACGCCGCCCCGCCCAGGCCTGCCCGAGAGGTCGCAGAACATCTTTCATATCTCCGGCCCCACCACCATCAACATCGTCAGTCACGCCGCGGACAGCCCAACGAGCGTCGCGCCCATCCTCGGCGCGGCACCTGCCGAGCCGGTGCCGGCCGAACCGGCTCCGACGGTCGAGGCCCTGGAAAAGACCCTGACCTTCGACCTCGACTACGAGGCCCGTCCCGGCTACGACCCGGACTTTCTCGGGGTGCCGGTGCCGCCGCCCTTCGTCGAGGGCGACCTGTTGGCCCAGCTCTACCGCGTCGGCGACTACCGCGAACATGCTGCTTCGGCGCGCAATGTGCCGGCCATGAGGCTCTCCCACCTGGACGACGACGCCCCGCTGGAACTGCCCTATCACCGCTATTCGCTGGTGATGAACAAGCAGTACCGCATGCCGATGTGGACGGCCTCCAATGCCGACTACCGGCCCGAGGTCCGTGGCGATGCGCGGGGCCGCCGCGGCTTCGGCGGCGAAAGCTGGCGCCTCGACCGCCGGGTGCCGAGCCGCTACCAGTTGACCAACAGCGACATCTACGCGCCGGCCGGCAACTTCGATCGCGGCCATATCGTGCGCCGCGAAGACAGCTGCTGGGGCCAGCCGGGGATCGATACCGAGTACGCCAACGCCGACACCTACCACTGGACCAACTGCACGCCGCAACACGAACTGTTCAACCAGGAATCGCCCGACGGCGCCCTGTACCGCAATCGCAAAGGCATCTGGGGTTACTTCGAGGGCGAGCTGGCCGAACAGATCGAAGCCGGGGGCGGCCAGGCCATCATCTTCGCCGGCCCGGTGCTGGGGGACTCCTGCGTCGAGCAGGACTTCGGCAAGGGCCCGGTGCATTACCCGACCCGCTTCTGGAAAATCGTCATCGTGCCCAAGGACGAGTCGCGCACCCCGGAACTGTTGGCCTATGGCTTCCTGTTCGATCAGAGCGAGGTGATCAAGGAGTTCGGCCTTAACGTCCAGGAGGCCGCCCTGGACCTGGCCAAGGCCTTCCACAAACAGCAGGCGACGCTGGCGGACATCTGCCAGATGGCGGGCATTTCCCTGGCCCCCTCGATCATGGCCGCCGACCAGCACAAGCCGGGCTGAGCGTGCGGCTCAAGGGCTGAGCGACCGAGCGGCCTCAGCCCTGCCCCAGGCGCTCGCGGACCAGCGCCTGGGCGTTGCGGGTCATCTGGTCGAGGTGGCGGTCACGCTGTTTTTCGGCATCGAGCATCGCCCGCTTGCCATGCTTTTGCAGCAGGTAGCTGTGGATCTGCCGCACCTCCAGCGAGCGATAGATCGGCGCCGTGTCCAGCAGGCCCATCAAGCCGTCGGTGGCGTGATCGCGGGTGTTCATCAGCACCTGCGGGCCGCGCACGCCCAGCACCTGGAAGCCCAGTGCTTCGAACCAGGCGACCTTGCCCGCCGCGCAGGTCAGTTCGGCATGGGGGTAGCGCTCGCGCATCCGTGCCAGCAGCGAACGGGCGATCCCCTGCCGGCGATGGCTGGCACGCACCGCCATATAGGCCACGCCGCAGGCCTCGGGATCGTCCTTGACTGGCAGGTACAGCAGGAAGCCCAGCACCTGCTGCGGGTCGTCCTCGTCAGTGGCCACCAGCAGTTCCACGGCGATGCCCCGGGAGCCGTCCAGGGCCTGCAGATACAGATGCACCTCAAAGCCGATGGCGTACTGGTAGATGTTGTACAGCAGGTTGCTGGGCGGGATCGCCACGGCGCTGATGTCGGTCAGGTAGTCGACCACCATTTGCAGGATCTGGCTGTTGACGGCTTCCGGGCACGGGGTCTGGAAGTGGCTGATGATGGGCATTGCGCGGTGGGCTCCAAAGGTTGCGGCACGCCTGGGACAGCAGGCGTCGGCGGCGGGCCGGCATGATACTCCGCCCGCGTATTTGACGCAGTCCCTGTAGGCGCGAGCTTGCGCCTACAGATGGCCTGGGCAAACCGGGCTAACGGGCGCTGTCGCCTCGCGGCTTGTAGAACAGGAACTTGCCGGTCTCGGCGGTCTTGCGGTATTGCCTGGCCCAACCGGGCCGCACGCGCCGGTCATGGAAATACAGGGCGCCGTGGGTGCGGTCCGCGAGTTGCTGGTTGAGCGCCTTGCGCGCGATTTCCTTGGCCGCGATGTAAGGCTCGTCTTCCTTCACCTGATCCGCACGCCCGTCGCACCACCAGGAAAACTGACAGGCACGTTGCTCCGAACCCTGCTTGACCACCGCGCACACCGTATCGGGAAACCCCTCATGGCCGAGCCGGTTGAGCACCACGCTGGCCACGGCTTCCATGTCGGCGGCGGCCCCGCCCTTGGCTTCCCAGTAGATGGAGCGCGCCAGGCAGGTGATGGCATCGTCCAGCGGCGCGGCGCCCGCCGGGTCCACCGCCTGGGCCTCGGGAGGAGTAATGGTTTCGCTGCGTGGCGCCGGCTGCTGGTCCGCGGCTTTCTGCTCCAGGACCTGGGCCTTGTCCTGCGCCACTTCGGGGTCCGCTGTTTCAGTCGCGGCCATCGCCAGCCCCCCGCACAGGAGGATCAGAAAACCGCCGGCAATCGCTGTCGGGCGCATGCTCGCACCTTCGCCAAAAGCCCGATCCGGGCACGGGAAAGCCGCCACCAGCCTGCCGGCTGCGGCGACTGGACTTGAGTGTAGTTCGCCGCCGTCCGCCCGTAACCGGCGCCGCGCCGGCAACGGCAAGGACGGATAACGGCGCCGGTTTTCGGCAAAAAGACCTTGCGCCGAGCGGGGCAAAATCGCGCATCATGGGCGCAATTCGCTCAAGGGAGATCTCCATGCGCTGCCTATCCTCCGTTCTGCCGCTGACTCTATTGGCGCCCGCCCTGCTGTCGCTGAGCATGGCCTTCGCCACCGCCGCCGTGGCGAGCGACGAGACGCAACTGGTGACATCGATCAACAGCTACCGCAGCCAGGTCCAGCGCTGCGCCGGCCAGGTGTCCCAGGAGCTGCCGCCGCTGGCCGCCGACCCGCGCCTGGTGCTGCCGGCCAACAGCATCGGCAACCTGCAACAGGCCCTGGCCAGCAGCGCCTACCCGATGGTCAATGTGCAGGCCATCAGCCTGTCCGGACCGCGCAATGCCCAGGCGGCCATGAAGGCGGTGCAGGAAAGTTTCTGCCAGGTGGTGCTGGACCCGCAGTTCGTCGATATCGGTGTCAGCCGCACCGGCCAGGAATGGCGCATCGTCCTCGCCCGGCCACTGCTGACCGCGCGCCTCGGCGACTGGCAGGCCGAGGGCCAGAAGCTCCTGGAAAGCCTCAACAGCGCCCGCGCGCAGCCGCGCCAGTGCGGCAACCAGATCTTCGCCGCCGCCACCCCGCTGGCCTGGAACGCCACCCTGGCCAGCGCGGCCCAGGACCATACCCGGGACATGGCCAATCACAACTTCTTCGATCACAAGGACCGCGACGGTCGCACCCCCGGCGACCGCGCCGAACTGGCGGGTTATGCCGGCCAGCAGATCGGCGAGAACATCGCCGCCGGCCAGGACAGCGTGCGCAAGGTGGTCGATGGCTGGCTGGCCAGCCCGGGCCATTGCGCCAACCTGATGAACCCGCAGTATCGCGAGCTGGGCGCGTCCTATGCGGTCGACCCGAAAAGCGATGCCGGCATCTACTGGACCGCGATGTTCGGTACGCCTTGACGGCCTGACCGACCTTGCCCCAGGGCGCCGTCAGCGGCGCCCCGCCCCCTTATCGGCCAACCCCGCGATGCCCCCGCCGGGGAACTAAACTGACTCATCTACCGACCAGCAATCGCTTGCTCCGGGCGTCCCCGGAACCCGCGCGCAGCCTCGCCTGCCGCCACGGGTTCGACGCCCAGGCCCGATGGCCAGCCTCACCTGCCTGAACGGTAGGCACGCACCCCGTCCCACCCGGGAGGTGTGCGTGCATCAGCTCTTCAGAACACGGGCCGGCCCTGCCAGGCCCACTCATTCGGCAGCGCCGGGACATGGCCTCCCCGCGCACGCCGCGTATCTCCATCCGGCCACTGCCGGGCCGTCGGCGACAGTGACCCTCACAGCGGAGGACAAGGCCATGGACGAAGCCAAGCTCAACGATTTCATGGGCAAACTGGTGTCAGACATGGGTGGCGCGGCGATGCTCGCCAATATGATTCTCGGCGAAGAACTGGGCCTGTACCGGGCCATGGCCGACAGTCGCTTCGTCAGCCCCGAAGCGCTGGCCGCCAAGACCGGCTGCAACGCACGGCTGCTGCGCGAATGGCTGAGCGCCCATGCCGCGTCCGGCTACATGGAACATCTCGACGGCCAGTTCCGCCTGCCGGAAGAACAGGCCCAGGCGCTGGCCATCGAGGATTCGCCGGTGTACGTGGCCGGTGGCGCCGTAGTGGTCTCCGCGCTGTTCCACGACAAGGACAAACTGCTGGCGGCGATGCGCGGCGACGGCGCCCTGGCCTGGGGCGACCACCATCCGTGCATGTTCAGCGGCACCGAGCGCTTCTTCCGCCCCGGCTATCGGGCGCACCTGGTGGCCGAGTGGCTGCCGGCCCTGGACGGCGTGGTGGAAAAACTGCAGGCCGAGGCCAAGGTGGCGGATGTCGGCTGCGGGCATGGCGCCTCGACAGTGATCATGGCCCAGGCCTATCCCGCCTCGCAGTTTTTCGGCTTCGACTACCACCAGCCCTCCATCGCCACTGCGACACAACGCGCCGAGGAAGCCGGGGTGACCGCCCGCGTGCAGTTCTCCCAGGCCAGCGCCAAGACCTACCCCGGCAACGACTACGACCTGATCTGCTTCTTCGACTGCCTGCACGACATGGGCGACCCGGTGGGCGCCGCGCAACATGCCTTCCAGGCGCTGAAAGACGACGGCAGCGTGCTGCTGGTCGAGCCGTTCGCCAACGATAAACTGGACCAGAACATTACCCCGGTCGGCCGGCTGTTCTATGCCGCCTCGACCTTTATCTGCACGCCCAACTCGCTGTCCCAGGAAGTCGGCCTGGGGCTCGGGGCCCAGGCCGGCGAAGCGCGCCTGCGCCAGGTCTTCAGCGAAGCCGGCTTCAGCCAGTTCCGCCGGGCCGCAGAGACGCCGTTCAACCTGATTCTCGAGGCACGTAAATAAAGGAGAATCGTGCGAGTAACAGGGTCATGTCGGCGTCGTGCCCTGAAAACGCAAAACGGCACCCGGGAAACCCCGGGTGCCGTGCTTGTGTACCGCTATGGATAGCGCCTTACGCCGCCGGCAGATCCACCAGCACCACCGCCTGTTGCCCTACGCACAACAGCCGCCCGCCATGATGGGCCACGTACTCCCGGGCCTCGTCCGGCGACGAGAACCAGCAGTTGAGATGACCCGCCTGGCGGTAGACCAGTTCAAAATGCTGCAACTGCTCGGGCGCCAGTTCATCGAGGACCTGGCGGTAGGTCTCCCAACTGGCAAAACCGGCCTCGCTAGCCAGGGTGCGCAACAGGTGTTTGCGCTGCACCTTGACTCGCTGTCGATACAACTCGGGCAACGACAGGCCAGGCAAACTGTTGCTCGCCAGCAAGCGCCGCAGGATCGGCAAGGCGCTGGCCAGCGAACCGCTGGTTGCAGTGCGATGCAGGCGCTTGGCTTCGCGCAGTACCAGGCTGGCGGCCTGACTGGCGGGTGAACGGGGAACGGATTTTTGGATAGGCATACCAACTCCAAGAGAATCGGCCTGCTCGCTATTGGCCCGGAGGGGGTATGCAAGCGTAGTGCTTGCGGGAATTGAAGGTGCTTGCGCTTTCGCGAGGTGGGCGCCCAGGAAGCCCGGTCGCCATACTAACCAATCCATCCCGGGCTGCCCATCCCCACTTCAGGTCTTCCAGCCCTGCTGTTTCTCCAGCAGGAAATCGATAAAGGCACGCAGACGCAACGGCACATGCCGGCTGTGGGGATACAGCAGGCTGAAGGGCCGCGAACGGCCGCCGTAAGGCTGCAGCACCTCCACCAGGGAACCCTCGGCCAGCTCGCGCTCGACCATGAAACGGTAGGTCTGGAACAGGCCGGCGCCGTGCCTGGCCAAGGTCACGCCCCCCTGCAGGTCCTCGGAGCACACGTAGGCCCCCTCGGCGAGCACTTCGCAGGGGCCGTCGGCGCCGTTGAACAGCCAGGCGATGCGCCGGCCGCTGCTGGGCAACTCGAACTGGATGCACTCGTGTTGCGCCAGGTCGTCGAGCCGCTGCGGAGTACCGGCCCGCGCCAGGTAATCCGGGGCGGCGAACACCACCAGCTCGGCGTCCTCCAGCAGCCGCGCGACCAGCCCGGAATCCGGCTGCGCGCGCACCCGGATCGCCATGTCGTAGCCCCCTTCGACGAAGTCGATATTGCGGTTGCTCAGGTTGACCTCCACCCGCATCTGCGGGTAGCGCCGGCGAAACTCCGGCAGCAGCGGCAGGATCCGCAGATGGCCGTAGGTGGTCGGCAGGCTGATACGCAAGGTGCCGGAAGGCGCCAGCTGTTGCCCGGTCAACTGGCGCTCGGCTTCGAGCATCTGGTTCAGCGCGCTGCGGCATTGCTGGTGATAGTCGCGCCCGCCGTCGGTCAGGCGGATGCTGCGGGTAGTGCGCACGAACAGGCGGACGCCGAGCCGCTCTTCCAGGCGCGACACCGAGCGGCTGACCGCCGCCGGCGTGACCCCGGCCGCCAGCGCCGCGCCGGTAAAGCTGCCGATCTCCGCCGCCATGCAGAACAGCTCGATGCTGCCCAGCAGCACATCGTCGAATTGCCGACTCATTGATTACACCATGTATCAAGTGAAGTACCTGAAGCACTATTTATCAGCATTCGGCACACAAATATAGTTCTGCCCAACAGCGCTGGAACCACTCTCACCGCAGAACAGGACTATCCCCATGAGCCACACCCTGAACCACACCAGCACCGTCATCATCACCGGCGCCTCCAGCGGCATCGGCCTCGGCCTGGCCCAGGCCTACCTGGCCCGCGGCTACAACGTGGTCGGCAATGCCCGCTCGGCACAGCGGCTGGCCGCGGCGGCCGAGACCCTGGGCCACAGCGAGCGTTTTCTCGGGGTCGAAGGCGACATCGCCGACCCGGCCACCGCCACGCAACTGGTCGAACGCGCCATCGACCGCTTCGGTCAGGTCGATGTGCTGGTCAACAACGCCGGCTTCTTCCTGCCCAAGGCGTTTATCGACTACAGCCCCGAGGAGCTGGACAGCCTGCTGGAGACCAACCTCAAGGGCGTGGTCTACGCCTCCCAGGCCGCCGCGCGGCACATGATCGAACGGCGCCGGGGCCACATCATCAACATCAGCGCCAGCGTCGCGCTGCAACCGAACCTGGCGGTCCCGGCGGCGTTGCCGGTGCTGATCAAGGGCGGTGTGAACCAGATGACCCGCGCCCTGGCCCTGGAGCTGTCGCCGTTCAACATCCAGGTCAACGCGGTGGCCCCGGGGATCATCGACACGCCGATGCACGACCCGGCGCACCGTGCCTTCCTCGACGGCCTCCAACCGGCCGGACGGGTCGGACGCATCGAGGAAATCGCCGACGCGGTGCTCTACCTGTCCGGCGCCGGCTTCACCACCGGCGTGGTGCTGCCGGTGGACGGCGGCATGAGCAGCGGCAAATGGTAAATCCGGCGGGAGGCCGGCGTGCCTCCCGTCCCTTGCAACCCCCATCTTTTCCTTAGGAGTAATGCCATGCCTTTCGTCAACGTCCGCATCACCCGTGACGGCGTGACCCGTGAACAGAAAGCCCAGGTGATCCGCGAGATCACCGAAACCCTGCAACGGGTGCTGAACAAGGCCCCGGAACTGACCCACATCGTCATCGAGGAAGTCGACACCGATAACTGGGGCTACGCCGGCATGACCACCACCGAATACCGCCAGCGAACGGCGCAATGAACAAAGGGCGGGCCAGCATCGGGCCCGCCCTTGTTCCTGGCGTCGAATCGATCCGCGACCTGTCGATACGCCGCGACGCCTGCATCCTCAGGCCCTGCGCCGAGCCTTATACTGTTGCCCTTCCAGACCCGGAGCAGACCACATGGACGTCGTTCTCGAATGCCCGCTCACCGAACAGATCCTTGCCTCTTTCGCCACGGTGATCGGCAAGGATCTGCCCGGCTATCGCAATCATATATATCGCGTGCTGAGCTTCTACACCGCGCTCAATCCGCAGGACCGGCCGCTGTCCTGCGCGGTGCAGATCGCCGCGGCCTTTCATGACCTGGGTATCTGGACCCACGGCACCCTCGACTACCTGGCGCCGTCGATCCAACTGGCCCGGGCCTTTCTGGCCGAGCGCGGCGAGTCACAGCTGGCTGAGCAAGTCAGCGCGCTGATCGAGCAGCATCACAAACTGCGCCCCTATCGCCAGGCCCACGCCGCGAGCGTCGAAGCGTTCCGGCAGGCCGACACAATCGACGTCTCCCTGGGCTTGCTCAACTTCGGCCTGCCCCGCCCGTTTATCCGCGAGGTGCAGGCACGCTACCCCGACCAGGGTTTTCACTGGATGCTGGCGCGCGCTTCGGCCCGGCAGTTGCTGCGTACGCCGCTGCGGCCGCTGCCGATGTTTCGCTGGTGATGCCTCAGGTATTCACCAGCATCTTGAACCCGCCATAAATCATGCGCTGGCCATCGAACGGCATCGGGCAGACGTCGGGCTTGAGCCGCGGGTCTTCCATGGCTTTTTGCATGCCCGCGTCGCGGATTTCGCGGGACGGCCAGATGATCCAGCTGAACACCACCGTCTCGTCCGCCTTGAGCTTGACCGCCATGGGGAACGAGGTCAGCTTGCCCTCGGGCACGTCGTCGCCCCAGCAATCGACCACGCTCAGGGCGCCGAACTCCTTGAACACTTTCGCCGCGGTCTCTGCATGCTGCTTGAAGGCCTCACGGTTGGCGGTGGGTACCGCCAGTACACAACCATCGACATAAGACATGATCCTGCTCCTGCTGATTGGGGTTGAACATCGGATCCCGACCTTGCTGTCGGTCACTCTGGGAATTGGTCGATCCGCATCGCCGACAATCGACAAGCCGGCGCGAAAAAACCTGAATCGACCGACCACCGGGCGTCATGGGTCCGGCTGCCAACCGGTTTGCGGGGCGCTCAGGCCCGGCGTGGCAGGCGGATGCACAGTGCCCGGTACCGTCTCCAGCGGGGGCTCCGGCACCGCGCTTTGGCCCAGTTCGCCCTCGATATGCCCGGCCAGGTAATACACCCCGGCCATCACCCCGTTGCCGGTGTTGTTCAACAGCTTGAACCAGGCCTGGTCGAACGCCTTGCCCAGGCTCTGGCGAATCTGCGCCTCGGTCTCGGCCCGGTCGCTCTCATGGGCTATCGCGCGAAACCCCGCGGCGCCCAGGGAGATCACCGCACCGGCGACCTTGCCGGCCACCGCCGACGCGGCGCCGGCAATGCCACGGCCGGCCATCTGCGCTTCGAATTTTTCGCTGGCCTGCCTGGCCACCGAGACAATCCCGGCCTCGGACGACACCTCGCCGGTGCCCGCCGGCGCACTATGGATCTGCTGGTACAGCGCCGAGTAGGCCGGCAGCGAGGTCAGGGGCTTGGCGTGCAGCATCTGGTACAACGAAGCATCGCGCGCCGGCGGCGGCCCCAGGCGAATCGCCTGAATGCCATTGAGCCGTTGATCGAGCTGCTTGACCGGCAACCGATAACGCTGGGCGATAACCTGCACCTGCTTGTCCAGCAGCTCGATATAGAACTCCGTGGCCTGGTTGAGAATCGCATCCGGGTCGATCTCCACCGCCACCGGTGCCAGCACCTGTTCCTGATACTGTTCCTTGAGGTACTCCGCCAGCCGCGTCGCCGCCGCGTCCTGCTCGTCGCCGGCGGTGAGGCTGTACCAACTGACTTTCATGGCCATCCATTCCTGGGTCCAGTAACTGCTGAACCAGGGGATGAAGTTTTCCTCGGTGACGGCATAGACCCGCACCCGCCAGTGCTCCATGGAGCCGCGGGCAAAGACCTTGACCTGGATCACCGCCTGCTGCGAAGCCTCGGCGATCTCCCGGTCCACCTGGCGCCAGGTGCTGGCCGGCACCACCACCGGCGCCACCGCCTCGCGGACACGCTGGGTCGCGGCGCATCCGGCCAGCACCAGCAGCATCACGACGATCAGCGCACGCAGGTACAAGATGGCAACCCTCGCACAGCGTCGACCACGGCCACCCGCTCACGACGGGGCAGGCTTCAACCGGATACCACACGACCATGCCTGGATTGAGTATAGGTGCTGGGGTTTGCGCCCCAGGCTCAAGAAAGGGTTCGCGACAGCGTATCCGACCAGCCGCTCGCTCGCGGCGCCGCGGCGTCTGCACGCTATCGGCAACCACCACGGTCACTGCGGGAGCGAGCTTGCTCGTGATGGCGGCCTGCCAGCCACCGTGCAGCGTCCACATCGCCGGCAAACCCGGTATCTATGGATTCGGCTCAGCCGCGGTCAGCGGTGATTGGCATGACTGAACCACCGGTGCCGGCACCTGGGCGCCCGCATCGGTCACGGGCCCTGCTACACCGACGGCGCGCTGGCCTGGCTGACCGGCAGCGCCTTGGCGGGCCGCGGGTAGACGAAACACATCGCCAGGGCCGCCACCGCCCCGGGAATGGCAAAGGCCATGAAGTTATAGTGCAGTGGCAGCTCGATGCTCACCAGGGCACCGCCCAGCAGCGGCCCGACAATGGCCCCGCCGCGGCCGATGCCCGAGGCCCAGCCAATGCCGGTGGAGCGGATCGTCACCGGATAGAACTGGGCGACGCAGGCGAAGGCCAGGATCTGCGTGCCGATGGTGGTGGCCCCGGCAATCGCGATCAGGGCGTACAGCAACCCGTGCGGGCTCTTGAAGCCAAGCAGGCTGATGGACAGCGCGGCCACGATAAAAAACGCCACCAGGACCTTTTGCAGCTGCAGGCGATCGCCGATCCAGCCGCCGCCCACGGCGCCGAAAATCGCCCCGAGGTTCAGCACCAGCAGGAACATCAGGCTCGAGCCCAGGCTGTAACCGGCGCTGGCCATCAGCTTGGGCAGCCAGGAGTTGAGCGCGTAGACCATCAGCAGGCAGCAGAAGAACACCACCCAGAGCATCAGGGTGCTCAGCGCCCGGCCTTCGCGGAACAGCTGCACCACCGGCGCGCCGGTGGTCTTGAGGTTGGCCTTGACGAACGAGTCGCCGGGTTGCGCGACGAAGCCCGGCTCGACCCATTGCAGCACCTGGCGCGCTTCGTCGTCCCGGCCCTGGCTCAGCAGGAAGCCCAGGGATTCGGGGAGGAACCTGAGAATCAGCGGCAGCAGCAGCAACGGAATCGCCGCCACATAGAACACCGCCTGCCAGCCGAAATTCGGCAGCAGCACGATGCCCAGGCCGGCGGACAGCGTGCCGCCCACCGAGTAGCCGCTGAGCATGATCGCCACCAGGGTGCTGCGGATTTTCTTCGGCGCGTATTCGTTCATCAGCGCCACCACGTTGGGCATCACCCCGCCGATGCCGAGGCCGGCGATAAAGCGGCAGATACCGAACTGGGTGGGCGTGGTGGTGAACCCGTTGAGCAGGGTGAAACCGCTGAACAGCACCACGCAGATGGCGATGACTTTCTTGCAGCCGATGCGCTCCGACAGCGTGCCGAAAAACAGCGCGCCGAACATCATGCCGAACAGCGCATAACTGCCCAGCGCCCCGGCCTGCAGCGGGCTCAGGCCCCACTCCTGCATCAGCACCGGCAGCACCACGCCGTAGATCACCAGGTCGTAGCCGTCGAAGATGATGATCAGCGCGCACCAGAACAGCACGCGCCAGTGAAAGGCATTGAAGCGTGCCCCGTCGATCAATTGATTGCTGTCTATGTTTCGCATGGCATCTGACTCTTGTTGTTTTTTTGAGAGTGCACAGCCCGACAGTTCGTCGGGTCGTCGGGTCATGGGCGATTCAGCCCTGGTCGCCACCGCCTACCGGCATGACCAGGCCGGTGATGTAGGAGGCCTCGTCGGAGGCCAGGAACAGGATCGCCGCGGCCTGCTCGTCGAGGGTGCCGTAGCGTTTCATCAGGGTGCTGTCGACGGTCTGGTCGACGATCTGCCGGTACCAGACCTGTTCCTCGGCGCTCTGCTCGGCGCTGTTGCGCGGAATGCGCCGCGGCGGCGCTTCGGTGCCGCCGGGGGCGGTGGCGTTGACCCGCACCCCGCGCCCGGCGGTCTCGAATGCCAGGCAGGCGGTCAGGGCATTCACCCCGCCCTTGGCCGCGCCATAGGGCACGCGGTTGATGCTGCGGGTGGCGATGGACGACACGTTGACGATGGCGCCGCTGCCCTGCTCCAGCATGTACGGCAGCGCCACGTGGCAGCACCACAAGGTAGGGAACAGCGAGCGGCGCACTTCGGCTTCGATCTGCTGCTCTGCATAGTGCTCGAACGGCTTGGCCCAGATGGTGCCGCCGACGTTGTTGACCAGCACGTCGATGCGCCCGAAACGCTCGACGGCCGCGGCCATCGCCCGGCTGCATTCGGCGTACTGCTCAAGGTCGGCGGTCAGCGCCAGCACCTCGAACCTGGGGGCCAGCTCGGCCTGCAACGCGAACACCAGCTCGGAGCGATCCACCAGCACCAGCCGCGCGCCCTCCTCGGCCAGACGCTCGGCGACCCGCCGGCCAATGCCCTGCGCCGCCCCGGTGACCAGGGCGACTTTTTCCTTGAATCTGCTCATCTCAAAACCTCATGCCAGTAAACCCGATACGCCATCTGTAGGAGCGAGCTTGCTCGCGATCAGCCGCCAGGCTGAAAGCTCGGCTGTGCACGCACTATCGCTATCGCGGGCACAGAGTCAGGGTGGAAATCAGGCCGCGCTGGCGGCGAATTTTTCGTAGTAGAAATTGACCGGGGCGATGCCCTGGTCGCGGATGAACTGGCTGACCGCCTCGACCATCGGCGGCGGGCCGCACAGGTACACGTCCACATCGCCGTCGTTCAGGTGCCTGGGCTCGATATGCTGGGTCACGTAGCCCTTGAGCGGGTGGCGACTCTCGGGGTTGGCCACGCAGGCGCTGAAGCTGAAGTTGGGAATGCGCGCGGCTAAGGCTTCCAGGCGATCCATTTCCACCAGGTCGAAATCGTTGGTCACCCCGTAGATCAGGTGCAGCGGATGCTCGCTGCCCTGCTCGGCGATTTTCTCCAGCATCGCGGTGAACGGCGCCAGCCCGGTGCCACCGGCCAGCAGCAACAGCGGCCGGCGAATATCGCGCAGGTAGAAGCTGCCCAGGGGCCCGGCCAGGCTCATGGGGTCGCCGGCTTTCGCCAGGCCGGTGAGGAAGCTGCTCATCAGGCCGCCCGGCACATTGCGGATCAGGAAGCTGACCTCGCCGTCGCGCTGCAGCGAGCTGAAGGAATAGGCGCGGGTCTGCTCGCTGCCGGGCACGCCGAGGTTGACGTATTGCCCCGGCAGAAACGCCAGTTTGCTCAGGGCCTCGCCCTTGATCGACAGGGCGATGGTGCTGTCGGACAGCTGGCGCACCGCGCTGATGGTGGCGTCGAAGGTGGCCTGGGCCGTGCGGCAAACCTGCGACGAAGCCGGCACCCGCACCACGCAGTCGCTCAAGGCGCGCATCTGGCAGGTCAGCACGAAGCCCTGCTCGGCTTCAGCCGCGGTCAGCGCGTCGTCGATGTATTCCTCGCCCAGGTCGTAGCGCCCGGCTTCGGCGAAACACTTGCAGGTGCCGCAGGCGCCGTCGCGGCAGTCCAGGGGGATGTTGATGCCCTGGCGGTAGGCGGCATCGGCCACGGTTTCGCCGGCGTTGGCGGCGACGAAGCGGGTCACTCCGTCTTCGAAATTGAGTGCGATGTGATGAGTCATGGCGGTCGCCTCAGAGGTGGTAGACATCGACGACCTGACGAACGTAATCGTTCTTCAGGATGACTTTCTTGGCCAGGATCTGCGGGGTCTCGCCGCGCACATCGAGGGTGTAGAAGCTGGTGCCGAAGTAGCTGTCGACGGTCTTGTAGCGAAAGCTCAGGGTGTGCCAGTTGCAGCGCACCTTGCACAGGCCGTCGGCCTGCTCCAGCAGCTCGATGTTGCTCAGGTTGTGCGAGGTGCGGGTGTCGGGAATGCTCGCGCTGGAGCGCTCGGTCTTGATCCGGAACACCCGGTCTTCCAGGCCGCAGCGGCTGCCGTACCAGATCAGCGAGATTTCCCGCTGCGGGTCTTCTGTGAGCTCGTCGTTGTCGTCCCAGGACGGCATCCAGAAGGTCGCGTCGGCGGCGTAGAGCTCCAGCCAGCTGTCCCAGTCCTTGTCGTCCAGGTAGCGCGCTTCGCGGTAGAGAAAGTCGCGCACGGTGTCATGGGAAATGCTCATCACACAGCCTCCACGGCAATGGTTCGCGCGGCTTCGGCGGCCACCGCCTCGAGCATGGTTTGCTGCCAGTATTTGTGCTGCATCACGAACAGGCCTTCGTCTTCGGTGCGCACGCCGCTGAGGATCGGTTGCAGGTCGATTTCCCGGGCCGCGTCGTCCGCGCCCTCGACCCAGTGTTCGGCGCCGCGGGACATGTCATTCCAGGCGCTGTTGCAGCCCTGATAGCCCATCTGGCAGGAACGGAATTCCTCCAGGTCGTCCGGGGTGGCCATGCCGCTGACGTTGAAGAAGTCCTCGTACTGGCGGATGCGCATGGCGCGGGCTTCGTCGCTTTCGCCCCTGGGCGCGATGCAGTAGATGGTGATCTCGGTGCGGTCCACCGAGATCGGCCGGGCAATGCGGATCTGCGAGCTGAACTGATCCATCAGGTAGACGTTGGGGTACAGGCACAGGTTGCGCGAGTTCTCGATCATCCAGTCGGCGCGGGCCTGGCCGAAGTCGCGGGCCAGTTCATCGCGACGCTCGTAGAGCGGGCGGTCCTCGGGGTTGGACCAGCGGGTCCAGAGCAGCATGTGGCCCTTGTCGAAGGAATAGAAACCGCCGCCCTGCTTGGCCCAGCTGCCGGCGCTCATGGTCTTGATCTCTTCCCCGGCTTCGCGCTGCTTGCGCTGGCTCTGGGTGGCCGCGTAGTTCCAGTGCACGGAGCTTACGTGGTAGCCGTCGGCGCCGTTTTCCGCGGTGAGTTTCCAGTTGCCTTCATAGATATAGCTCGAGGAACCGCGCAGCACTTCCAGGCCGTCGGCGGACTGGTCGACGATCATGTCGATGATCTTCGCCGACTCGCCCAGGTGCTCCACCAGGGGCAGCACGTCGGGGTTGAGGCTGCCGAACAGGAAGCCGCGATAGGACTCGAAGCGCGCGACCCTGGTCAGGTCGTGGGAGCCTTCGCAGTTGAAGCTCGACGGGTAGCCCGCGGCGGCCGGGTCCTTGACCTTGAGCAGCTTGCCGGAGTTGTTGAAGGTCCAGCCGTGAAACGGGCAGGTGTAGGACGACTTGTTGCCGGTCTTGTGCCGGCAGAGCATGGCGCCGCGGTGGCTGCAGGCATTGAGGAAGGCATTGAGTTCGCCGTCCTTGTTGCGCGCGATGAACACCGACTGCCGGCCCATGGTGGTGGTGTAGTAGTCATTGTTGTTGGGGATCTGGCTCTCGTGGGCAAGGTACAGCCAGTTGCCCTCGAAGATGTGCTGCATTTCCAGGTCGAACAACCGGGGGTCGGTGAACATCTCCCGCTTGCAGCGGTAGACGCCCCGGTCACGGTCTTCTTCAAGCAGGGAGTGAAGGTATTCGGGTCGCAGGGTCATGGCCGCCGCCTCCATTGTTTTTATTCAGGCAAGGCTCATGCTAGGGCGGGGTACGCGCGGGCAATATCCGTTGCGTGCAGACCACTATCCGTTTTCTGCAGAGTTTTGTAGGGCAAGTCCTACAGCCGTATGAAGAATCAGGAATGACGCGGCGGGCACGGCCGCTCCTGCAGAGGCATGGGCGGATCAAGGCCGGCGCCTGAGGGTGTCGGACGGCAGTTCGCCGAACTGTTTGCGGTAGCTTTCCGAGAAGCGTCCCAGGTGCAGGAAACCGAAGTCCATGGCCAGTTCGGTGATGTTGCGCACGTTGCAGCCGGGGTCACGCAGGCAGGCGTGGATCCGCTCGAGTTTCTTCTGGCGAATGTAGCGCATGGGCGTGGTGCGGGCGTTGCGCTCGAACAGCGCATAGAGCGAACGCAGGCTCATCTGCGCCTGCTGCGCCAGTTCCTCGCAGCCGATGTCGTGCTTGAGGTTGCGCTCGATGTAATCGGCGATGGCCTCGAAGGTCGCCGACGACGAACCCAGGCCCACCCGCCGGATATTGGTCTTCATCAGGCTGAGCATCTTGCTCGCGACGATCTGCGCGTAATGCTCCTGCACCCGGGGGATGCATTCGGCGGCTTCGGCTTCGCGGCAGACCACGCCCAGCAGGTTGATAAAGCCTTCCAGCTCATCCAGCTGGTAGCGGTTGCCCACAAAGCGCACGCCCTGCCCCGGATACAGCCAGCGCTGCTCCTCGCACACCGATTCCAGCAGGCGGGTGGGCACCTTGATGATGAATTTCTCGCAATCGTCGGAATAGGTCAGGTCCACCGGATCGTCGGGATTGATCAGCAGCAGCTCGCCGGGGGCGAAGTAATGCTCCTGGCGATGGCCGCGCCACAGACAGTGGCCACGCAGCAGCACTTGCAGGTGGTAGATGGTTTCCAGCGCCGGCGAGGTGACGCGCACGCTGCCGCCGTAGCTGATCGAGCACAGGTCGAGGCTGGCGAACTGCCGATGATTGAGGCTGGCCTGGGGGCTGCCGGCCTTGGGTAAGCGGATGCAGTGGCTGCCCACGTGCTGATTGACATAGCCGGACACGGCGTAGGGATCGGCCTGGGCGAATACCCGGCTGCGCTCACTCAACAGATGGGTTTCCATAAGCGGGTCACTCCCCGTTTTTGTTATTGGGGTTCTTATTAATGGGACTGTTAATGTCGGGCGGTGATCGTTCGCCACCGCTGACACGTCACGCAAGACTTCGACCACGGCTCACAACGGCAAAAACCACGGGATCACTCACGTTATCCCGTGGCCCCGAATCGGGATCTGCCGCGCTGTCAGTCCTCCAGAGCTCGCACCCGTTCCAGGCGTTGCTGCTCCTCGGGCTGGGCCGACGACTGCAGGGTGAAGTCGAAGTCGATCTCGGCGAAACGCCCGCTGATCCCGTATTGCGCCGCACGCTGCTGATCGTCGCTGAAGGTGATCCTGGCGATCAGTTCGTCGCGGGTGGCGTAGGCGAAATCGTCGTGCAGGTATTCGTCGCCATCGAGGTTGATCTGGGTGGTCAGGTGACGGTGGTCATCGGCCGAGACGAAGAAGTGGATATGCGCCGGACGCTGGCCGTGGCGGCCCAGCTGGTCGAGCAACTGCTGGGTTGGACCGTCCGGTGGGCAGCCGTAGCCCGAAGGCACGATGCTGCGGAAACGGTAGCGGCCTTCGGCATCGGTGACGATGCGTCGACGCAGGTTGAACTCCGACTGGGTGGTGTCGAAGTAGGAATAGGTGCCGCCGGTGTTGGCGTGCCAGACATCGACTATGGCTCCGGCCAGCGGTTCGCCGGCGGTGTTGCGCACCTGGCCCTGCATGAACAGCACCACGCCCGGATCGACGCCATCGTCGAGGCGCGCTTCACCCTGGCTCAGCGGCGCGCCGGCCACGTACAGCGGGCCTTCGATGGTGCGCGGGGTACCGCCGGTCTTGCCGGCCTGTTCGTCGGCGGCGTCCATCAGCAGGTCCAGGTAGTGCTCCAGGCCCAGGCCGGCCGCCAGCAGCCCGGCCTCCTGGCGCGCGCCGAGCACGTTGAGGTAGTTGACCGCCTTCCAGAATTCTTCCGGGGTCACGTCGAGGTCTTCGATGATGTTCACCGTGTCACGCAGGATGCGGTACACCAGGGCCTTGGTGCGTGGGTTGCCCTGGTCGTTGAGCTGGCCGCTGACTTCTTCGAGAAATTTCTGGGCGCTGGCAGTGTGGGAAATTCGGACGTTCATGGTTATTCCTCATCTTGTATTTATTAGAGTGTGGCGCGGGCTCAGCGGTCGTCCGCATGAATGGACGAAGGATGCCTGCACAGCGCGTTCACTTCGATAGCCATGTACGGGTACAGCGGCAGTTGCATCAGCAGGTCGTGCAGTTCCTGCACGCTGTCGACATCGAACACGCTGTAGTTGGCATACAGGCCGGCGATGCGCCACAGGTGCCGCCACTTGCCCTGCTCCTGCAGGCGCTGGGCCAGGGCCTTTTCGTCGGCCTTGAGCTGGGCGGCGCGCTCGGGGTTCATGTCGACCGGCAGGTTCACGGTCATTTTGACGTGGAACAGCATGGTGCTCTCCTTAAGACGTGATGAATGGCAGTTCAGGCTTGGTCGCGGCGGAAGAACGCCAGGCGTTCCTCGTCCAGGCTCAGGCCGAGGCCCGGCGCCCGGGATACGTGCAACTGGAAATCGCGGTACAGCGGCGGCTCGGCGAGGATGTCCTCGGTCAGCAGCAGCGGACCGAACAGTTCGGTGTCCCAGCTCAAGGTATTGAGGGTCAGGAAGGCATGGGCCGACGCCAGGGTGCCGATGCCGCCTTCGAGCATGGTACCGCCGTACAGGCCGATGCCCGCCGCCTCGGCGATCGCCGCGGTGCGCAGTACCGCGCGCGGGCCGCCGTTCTTGGCGATCTTCAGGGCGAACACCGAAGCCGCGCCTTCGCGGGCCAGGTTGAAGGCGTCCTCCACGCACTCGATGGATTCGTCGGCCATGATCGGCGCCGGGCTGATGGCATTCAGGCGCACCATGCCGGCGCGGTTGTTGCGCGAGATCGGCTGTTCGATCAGGTCGATACCGTTGCCGCCCAGCACCCGGCAGGCACGCACCGCCACCGCTTCGTCCCAGGCCTGGTTGACGTCGACCCGCACGCTGGCGCGGTCGCCCAGGGCCTTCTTGATCGCGATCACATGGGCCAGGTCGCGGTCCACCTCGCCAGCGCCGATCTTCAGCTTGAAGATGCGGTGGCGACGCAGGTCGAGCATCTTTTCTGCTTCGGCGATGTCCTTGGCGGTGTCGCCGCTGGCCAGGGTCCAGGCCACCGGCAAGGCGTCGCGCACCCGGCCGCCGAGCAGTTCGCTGACCGGCAGCCCCAGGCGTTTGCCCTGGGCGTCGAGCAAGGCGCTTTCGATACCGGATTTGGCGAAGGTGTTACCGCGGATGCTGCGCTCCAGGCGCTGCATGGCGGCATTGATATTGGCGCCATCCTGGCCGAGCAGCAGCGGCGTGAAGAAGCGGTCGATATTGGTTTTGATGCTGTCCGGGCTTTCATTGCCATAGGCCAGGCCACCGATGGTGGTGGATTCGCCCAGGCCTTCGATGCCGTCGGCGCAACGCAGGCGGATCAGCACCAGGGTCTGGTTCTGCATGGTGTGCATCGCCAGCTTGTGCGGGCGAATGGTTGGCAGATCGACGATGATCGTTTCGATCGATTCAATGGCACTTGAAAGCATTTCCATACCCATCAGGTTCTTGACGTTATGGAGCCGATTCTCGTACGGCTTTTTCCGGGGTTCCAATATAGAATTGGTCTGGCTCGATACCTTTAAGGTATCCAACCTTTGCCCGCGGAGGCCTTATGGAACTGCGTCATCTGCGTTACTTCCAGGTGCTGGGCCAGACCCTCAACTTCACCAAGGCCGCCGAGCGCCTGCACATCGCCCAGCCGCCCCTGAGCCGGCAGATCCAGCAACTGGAAGAAGAACTCGGGGTGTTGTTGCTGGAGCGCGGCCGGCCCTTGCGCCTGACCGAAGCCGGGCGCTTTTTCTATGAGCACTCCAGCGTGCTGCTGGAGCAGTTGGCCAAGGTCTGCGACAACACCCGGCGCATCGGCCACGGCGAAAAGACCTGGCTCGGCATTGGCTTTGCCCCCTCGACCCTGTACGGCCTGCTGCCGGAACTGATCCGCCGCCTGCGCAGCCACGAAACCCTGGCCCTGGAACTGGGGCTGTCGGAAATGACCACCCTGCAGCAGGTGGAAGCGCTCAAGGCCGGGCGCATCGATATCGGCTTCGGGCGGATCCGCATTGACGATCCGGCCATCGTGCAGAAGGTGCAGACCGAGGATCGCCTGGTGGCCGCCCTGCCCGCCGGCCATCCGCTGATCGGCCAGCCGGTGAGCCTCGCGCAACTGGCCGACGAGCCTTTCGTGCTCTACCCCGGCAACCCGCGCCCGAGCTACGCCGACCACGTGATCGCGCTGTTCAACACCCACGGCCTGAACATCCGCGTCGTGCAGTGGACCAACGAACTGCAGACCGCCATCGGCCTGGTGGGCGCCGGCATCGGCATCACCCTGGTGCCGGCCTCGGTGCAATTGCTGCACCGCGACGACATCGGCTTCAGCCCGCTGCTGGAAGCCAACGCCACCTCGCCGATCATCATCAGCCGGCGGGTCGGCGATGTGTCGGCGGGGCTCAGCCACTGCTTGCGGATGATCGACGAACTGCGCGCCGAACACCCCGAGGCCTGACCCCTCGCGCGCAGCCGACTCGCGGTGGTGGTGCACTCGAATTATCGGACCGATACCAATGAGAACCGGTTGTTGCTGAGGTATGGCTGGAAGTTGTTTTAAGTCAGGGTGACGAGCGCGATATTGGATATCGCGCTCAGCCTGAGAGGACCGGATCAGTGATGATCCCCTTCACTTGGAAATGTACGGGTCCTGCGTATTGATAAAATCGTCGAACGCCTTGGAGTTATAGATATCGAGGCAGGCATAAAATACGACTTTCTTATCCCTATACTTGCTACTGGCCTGGGTTTTCTCATACATGGAAAATACAAAATTCGTCGTTGCATCATAAGGATTATGCAGAGTCTCCAGGGTATCTTCATTCTGAAGAATGGTATGCATACCACTTCCCATGAAGGAATAGGCGCCAATAGCCGACTCAATATCGCTCTTCACATCGGACTCATTTTTAAACTGATTAACGATGCAATAGCCAAGACCATAGTTCTTCAACGACTGCCGAGCCGCTGCGAGATCAACCTCAGCATAAGCAGCACTTCCCATATTTCCGACAGTCAAAAGCCATACCGCTAAAATCCGTTTCATCCTTTTAGTTCCCAATAGTTGGTCTTCACCAGTAATGCCGTGGAGTTCTCATAGGCATGACTATCCAGACGTTGATAATCAGAACCGTCGCTCGTCTCTTCCCCATTCCAAAGAACAACGTGGCCTCTGGCATCATTCCAACCAGAAACCTTGACAATGATCAATCCCTTCTTTGCGGATATATCCTCATCCTCACCAGGAGCCATAACCAGATCCGGCTCTCCCCAGTTGAACTCAAGGAAATCGATCATGTCATTGACCCGTAAAATGTAGGGCATCCCATCGTCCCCACGCACCCTATAAATGCTTTTATTCTTAATGATCGTACCCCGCGGAATCCTGTAACCTCCATTATTGAAAGCCCTGCTCATTCTAAGAGCACAAGCATTTGCATAATCAATAGGATTTTGCCTTCTCAATGCAGCAGCCTCACCTCCAACGAGCTCATATACAGCCCCTGCCTCTCTATACCCCACCTCAGCATAGGCGGTCCATAAGTCACTGAAGCGTGGCCTTTTGATCGTAACCACAGAGGACACCTCACCCGAACTCACAACTATCCTGGTCATTAAATTTCCCCTTCCATGTCAATTCGGTCACGGGCGAAAGCCTCAGAGATAACAGCGATACCATCTTCTCCAACTACTGCTGACAAGGTTCGCTCTGTATCACCGCTTAAATCCACGGTAACTCTCTCGCCTACTGCATACCCCAAAGTCTCCACATGAATATTCAAGTCAACATAAAATCGCGACACCTCACCAAGTGGTACACGCTCATTTCCGTATGAAAAAGAAATACTTCTGATCAACCTCGGCTTTTTCAGCTCCCCGGGAATTGCCATAAAGCCTGCGCTATTATGCTCCGCCCCACCATATACAGAGGACTGTGCAGAAATTAAGGTATTGGCAAGAGGTGGGCAGCCACAGGCAACATAATCACCTTCTAAAGCGACCAACCCAGCAGGCAAGGTAATCGTTCTTGGTCCTACGGCTACTATGGGGCCCTTACCTTTACTACAAGCAGGACAACTGGCGATATGTCCTACTGATGCCGTACTGACTGAGCTATCGATATCAATACCCACGTTACCTTCCAGCACACGTCCGCCGGTCGATGTCGGCGCTCCAAGCCCAATCATTTTCCGTCCCATACAAGCCTCCTTTTACTTATGAAAAACCGTGTTAAAACAACCTCTTCATAAATTATTTATTCGGGAGAGAAATCAATCGGAACAATCTGAAAGAAACCAAGGATATATCCAGAGCAGCTATCTGTTACCAGCACACTCTTGGTATAGCGCTGCCCCAATATTCAAACGACGAACTCACAACAAAGAGCATGATTAAAATGCGTACAACCGTTCCGCCAAATGGAGAAAAAGAATTCATATCCTTGAATGCAAATAAATGTCAGCCGCTCTACATCGGGTGCCGACTGTTTATCCTGACAGTGCTCACGTACTTGATCTGGCACGTGACGGTCCCAAGAGTAGACATTCACTTCTCTGAAAAAGGACATTGGTGCTGGCGGCACCTGAGCCAGGTCCGATAAACCTTAACCACTCGCAAAAATCCTGGAAGCTCACTTAAAGAATGAGGATTCACCCATGATCGACTTCAACAACAAAGGCTTCTTCAAGCTCAAGCAAAACGATGAATACGCCGAGCGGGTCAGCGACCTGTTGCTGGAAGGCGAGCAGGTGATCGACGCCTATAAGGCCATGCGCGACGGCGTGGTGTTTACCAACAAGCGCATTATCGCGGTCAACGTTCAGGGCATCACCGGCAGCAAAAAGGACTTCACCTCCCTGCCCTACAAAAACATCGTCGCTTACTCGGTGGAAACCTCCGGGACCTTCGACCTGGACTCCGAGCTGGAGATCTACTTTTCATCGCTGGGCCAGGTGAAGTTCGAGTTCACCGGCAAGACTTCGATGGTCGAAATCTCGAAGCACATTTCCAGGCACCTGCTGGGCTAAGGCGCTCCGTTATCAATCGGCGCTCAAGCCCCACAACACCTCCAGTACATGCTGGGTCGAGCGCTCCACGTCGCCGTCCCGATGGGCAATGCCCAGCTGGCGCCACAACGGCGGCTGCAACGGACGCATGGCGATCCGGGTGTCGGGCAGCGGCGTGGCGGCTTCGTGGGGCAGCAAGGTGGCGCCATAACCGGCGGCCACCAGGCTCTTGATGGCATCGTTGTAGTTGAGCTGGATGCGCGCCGTGGGTTGCTGGCCGCCCAGGGCGAACCATTCCGAAGTCAGGCGCGACAACCGGGTGCTGTGGTCGTTGAGGATCAGCGGTTGGGCGGCCAGCCATTGCGGCGTCACCGGATCGGGGCATTGCCAGCGGGCCGGCAGGAAAGCCATGACCGGGTCCTTGCGCCAGGGCTCGATACGCAAGCCCTTGACCGGGGTTTGCGGCAGGGCCACCAGGCCGATATCCAGCGAACCTTCGGCGAGCTTCTTCAAACTCTCCTGGGAGGTCAGCACCGCCACCTGCAGGTCGATGCCCGGATGGCGCTGGCCGAGGGTTTCCAGGGCCTGGGGCAGCAACTGGGCGATGGCGCCGGTGGATGCCCCGAGGCGCACCCGCCCGGCCAGGCCCAGCACCTGGCGCTGCACATCCTCCAGCGCCTGCTCGGCATCGGCCAACAGCCGCCGCGCCCGTTCCACCAGGGTTTCGCCAATGGCCGAGGGTTGTACCCGGCCGCGGGTGCGCGACAACAGCGAGCCGCCCACCCGCGCCTCCAGGTCGGCGATATGCAGGCTGACTGTAGGCGGCGCCAGGTTCAGCGCGCGGGCCGCTTCGGCAAAGGAACCCAGGTCGACAATCGCCACCAGGGTGCGCAGCCGGTCGAGGCTGATCTCACGCATGGCCTGCTCCAGATTCAGAAAAACTGAAGCTTAGCGTTATTAAATTCAACTTTCTCTATTTCAGCTTCAGTTGGAAGATTTGCCCAACTCTTCCTTCTTGCGAGCACACAGCATGAGCACCCCCCTCGTATTTATCGACGGCGACCAGGGCACCACCGGGTTGCAGATCCACCAGCGCCTGCAGGGCCGCAGCGACCTGCACCTGCTGACCCTCGCCGCCGACCAGCGCAAAGACCCGCAACGCCGCGCCGAAGCCATCAACGCCTGCGACATCGCCCTGCTCTGCCTGCCCGACGATGCCGCCCGCGATGCCGTCGCCAGTATTCGCAACCCGGCCGTGCGAGTCATCGACGCCAGCTCGGCGCACCGCACCCACCCCCACTGGACCTACGGCTTTGCGCAAATGCACCCGCAACAGGCACAACGCATCGCCACCTCCAAACGGGTGAGCAACCCCGGCTGCTACCCCACTGGCGCCATCGGCCTGCTGCGCCCCTTGCTGCAAGCCGGACTGCTGCCGAAGGACTACCCGATCAGCATCAACGCGATCTCCGGCTACTCCGGCGGCGGCCGCGCCGCGGTCGAAGCCCACGAAGGGCCGAATGCTTCCCAAACCGCCCCTTTCCAGATCTACGGCCTGGGCCTGGCCCACAAGCATGTGCCGGAAATCCAGCAACACAGTGGCCTGAGCGAACGGCCACTGTTCGTCCCGGCCTACGGTGCCTTTCGCCAGGGCATTGTGCTGACCATTCCTCTACAGCTGCGCCTGCTCGCTCCAGGCGTGGACGCCACGCGTATCCAGGCCTGCCTGGAGCAGCACTACGCCGGCAGCGGTTGTGTGCAGGTGATGTCGCTTCGGCATGCACAAGAACTCACAGGGCTTGATCCGCGGGCGCTGAACGATACCGACGCTATGCGCTTGATGGTGTTCGAGGGTGAGGGTCAGGTGTTGTTGGCGGCGGTGTTCGACAACCTGGGCAAAGGCGCGGCGGGGGCGGCGGTGGAGAATCTGGATTTGATGCTGGCCGCGCTGGGCTGAAGGGACTGCCTGCGCATTGCACGGGCCAGATACGGCCTGGCTGGGTGCATTTGCCAGTTGAGAGAAAGCCCCACCCGATCAGGCAGGGCTTTCAACATGCTGACGATCCTCCTGAGGCCTCGCCGAAAGGGCTCTCGAACCCAGCGTCGCGCTGGCCTCCCGGCGCGACGCTCAAGCCTTCGCCTTGGTCATTTGTCGTCCCTTTTCGTCGCCGACGGCGAAGGGTATTCGCTGCTCTCTTCAGCATTGGGCGCTTCAGGCAGGCTTCCCGGCGTGAACATATGGGTCTGCAAGTCGCTGGCATCGATGCCGGCGACGCCGTGTACCCCACGGGTCAGGCTGACAGCCTGCTCACACTGCTTATGAGTGTTGAGCCGACCGCTCAAGGTCACCATGCCTGCATGGGTTTTGACATGGATAGGCAAACCACGGGTCGATTCGGCAAAGGTCAGTGCCGACCTCACCTTGGTGGTGACCCATGCATCGTGAACGGCCATTTCCAGACCATGGGAGTAATGCTGGAAGGAATGAAGTTTCATGGCGGGTCCCTCTCGTGTCATCAGTTGGGCGTCCCGTCCCATTGGTTGGACTGCCCTCTGCCGGGCGGGTGAGCTTGCTGGGTAACCGATGGGCACAGCGGTACTCGCCGGGCAGATGGGGTGCTTGTTAATTATAGTTCGGGGGTTGGCGGGGCTTGGTGCGCGGGGGTTCTGGTCGTCCGATGGCCCTTTCGTGAATGGCGGTTTTCGGCGAACTTGCCATTCGCTGGAAACCGGTGACGCAGCAAGCATTGTTTCAATTGCAATGAAGCATTTCTCGTTACTGCTCAAGCAGCAAACTGCGCCAGATGATCGTCGGCTTTTCTGCAGGCGCGACTTTCGGTGGCAACGGCTCCTGTATGGGTATGTTGGGCGGCTCTGGTTCAGGCGCGGGAGCCTGATACTGGGTGGCGTCTAGGTTATCTACCGACATGTTTTGCAGTGCGCTATTTGATTGTGACGGTGACTTTGCCTTTTGACCTGCCCTGCTCGACGTAACGCAACGCCTCTGCAATCGATTCAAAAGGGAAGGAACGATCGATGACCGGTTTGATGACGCCAGCCTCGATAAGCGAGGTGATTTTCTGCAGTTGCATCCCGTCGGCGCGCATAAACAAAAAGGTATAGTTCACCCCGTGCTTGCGGGCTTTTCTGCGAATACCGCTGCTCAGCAGGCGCATGACTTGCCCCAGCACCCAGGACAAACCTTGCTCTTGGGCAAATTGCGCGGTCGGCGGCCCCGAAAGGGAAATGAGCTGTCCGCCAGCCTTGAGAACCTTGAGCGAGCTCTCCAGTACATCGGCGCCGAGGCTGTTCAACACCACGTCGAAATCACGTAACTCGTTTGCAAAATCCTGCTGTTTGTAATCGATGACCACATCCGCCCCGAGTGCTTTCACCCATTCGACATTCGCCGTGCTGGTGGTGGTCGCAACGAAGGCGCCGAGGTGTTTGGCGAGCTGGATGGCAAGCGTGCCGACACCGCCGGATCCGGCATGAATCAACACCTTCTGGCCTTTTTTCACCTGGGCGATCTCAACCAGCGCCTGCCAGGCCGTCAAGGCGGCCAAGGGAATGGAAGCCGCTTCAGCCATATCGAGATTCGAGGGTTTCAGCGCGAGCGCGCTTTCGTTCACGGCGATCAGTTCGGCAAAGGTGCCGATCCGGGCCTCGGGAGGACGGGCATAGACTTCGTCTCCTGGCTTGAATCGCTTCACCGCCGACCCCGTGCGAACAACAACTCCGGCCAGGTCATTGCCCAACACCAATGGAAAGGTATAGGGCAGGATCAGCTTGAACTCCCCCGTTCTGATCTTTGAGTCCAACGGGTTCACGCTCGTTGCATGCACCTGGATCAGAACGTCATGCACACCGACCGCAGGGTCGGGCACTTCGCCAAGCACTCCGTTCTGCTTGCCGTAGCGGTCGATAAAAAATGCCTTCATGTTGCAGATACTCTTGTCGGTGAAGTGAGAATGGGCGCGGCCACGGCAACCTCGATGCGATTAGAGACACAGGCCGTCAGGCGTCGAGGAACGCCACGGCCTTGGCCACGAAATCGGTGTGGTACTGGAAAATGCTGCCGTGCCCGGCGTCCTGATAAATGATCAGTTGCGCGTTGGGGATTCGCTGCGCCAGCTCGATCGAGTTCACGGTGGGCACCATGATGTCGTTGTCCCCGTTGGCGATCAGGGTCGGCATCCGCAGGCGGCCGAGATCTTGCGAGGCCTGCCTGCCCCACGCGGTAATGGCTTTGAACTGCCGTAGAAACGCGCGGGGTGTCGGGCCTTTGTCCCGATCTTCCTGGCGCTCTTTCAAACGTTGCACATACTCCGACGCGGCGCGTTGGCCATTGGCCGTGGTGGTAAAGAACAGATAGAACTTGGGGTCTCGCAGCGTCAGCAAACCTTTGATCATCAAGGGCCAGGTCACCGAACCGAGACTGTCGATGCCTGTGCCACCGGCCGGTCCGCTTCCGGTGAGGATCAATCTGCGCACTCGTTCGGGAGCTTTCAGGGCGATGTCTTGAGCGACGAAGCCGCCGAGTGAAAAACCGAGCACGTCAACCTTGTCAAAACCCAGCGCACGAATCAGGCCGATTGCATCGTCAGCCATCTCACCGACGGTCAATGGCGCGACGCCACCCGAGCCACCGATACCGCGGTAATCGGTCGCGATGACACGCCGGTTTTTTGCCAGACCGTCGACGATGCGGGGGTCAAAGTTATCCAGCACGGCCCCCCAATGGTTAAACATGACCAGCGGGACCTCCGTCTTGGGTCCCAGGTCACGATAGGCGAAAGGTATCCCGCCAATCAGAACCGACTGGTTCACCGCGTTGATAAATGACGGCTGCGAACCCGAGTGATTGCGGGTAGCCATGGGGGTCATGTTTATTCCCTCCGATTGCGGGGCAAGGCCGACCTGTTCGACAAGGTTCAGACCTGAGTCAAATAGCGTTGCGCCACGGCGGATTGCCTGATCTGCGACAAAAGCCCCTGGCGCGCGGCTTGCAAGGCATCCCAACGCTCGCCTTCTTGCAACGGAGGAATGGTCACCGGTTCGCGACGGTCGAAACCAACCAGTGCGGCATCGACCAGGTCACCCACTTCCATGATTTCGCTCAAGGTGTTGATGTCGATACCGGCGCGATCCCAAATCTCCGTGCGGGTGGCGGCGGGCAGTACGGCTTGCACATAAACACCCTGCGGCGAAAGTTCCAGGCTCAGGCCTTGGGAAAGGAATAGCACAAACGCCTTGGTCGCTCCGTAGACCGACATGCCGAACTCCGGTGCCAGCCCCACCACCGAACCGATGTTGATGATCGCGCCTTCACCTGCCTTGGCCAGGCGTGGCGCGATGGCGCTGGCGAGCCGCACCAGCGCGGTGGTATTGAGGGCCACCAGTTGTGCAACGCTGTCGGTGCTTTGCTCAATGAAGTGGCCGGACTGTGCGGCGCCGGCATTGTTGACGAGGATGCCGATGCGCTCGTCATCCCGCAGGCGTGCTTCGACGATGTGCAGGTCGCTGAGTTGAGTCAGGTCGGCCGGAAGCACTTCAATGGCGACGTTGTGTTCGCCACGCAACGTTGCGGCGAGCGTCTCCAGGCGCGAGTGGTCGCGGGCGACCAACACCAGAGCATGCCCGCGTTGGGCGAAACGCTCGGCGTAAACCGCGCCGATGCCGGTGGAAGCGCCAGTGATGAGAACGGTGGGGCGAGTCGTCATGATGTCAGCTCTTTTTCGGGAACATGAATTGGGATTGATGCACGAGTAAAACCAGGCTCGATCGGCCAGTGCCTAGTTCGCGGCAGCGCTTGATTCGGCAAGCGTCGGGTAGTCGATGTATCCCGCCGCACCGCCGCCGTAGAGCGTGGTGGGGTCGAAGGCGGACAGTGGCGCACCGGTCTTGAGCCGCTCCACCAGATCAGGGTTGCCGATAAATGGACGGCCAAAGGCGATCAGGTCAGCCTTGTCATGCGCAAGGCGTGCCGTAGCCAGGTCCAGGTCATAGCCGTTGTTGGCGATGTAAGTGTTCTTGAAGCGCCGGCGCAAGGCATCGAAATCAAAGGGCGCCACATCGCGTGGCCCACCGGTCGCGCCTTCGACGACGTGCAGATAAACGATGTCCAGAGCATTGAGTTGCTCGACGATGTAATCGAACTGAGCCTGTGGATCACTGCTCGATATGCCATTGGCCGGTGAGACAGGCGAAAGGCGGATGCCCGTGCGATCAGCGCCAATCTCGGCGACCACGGCGGCCGTCACTTCCAGCAGCAGGCGTGCACGGTTGGCGATCGAGCCGCCGTACGCATCCGTACGCAGGTTGGAGCCGTCCTTGATGAACTGGTCCAGCAAATAGCCGTTTGCACCATGGATTTCCACGCCGTCGAAGCCTGCCGCAATGGCGTTTGCCGCCGCTTGGCGGAAATCGTCGACGATGCCCGGCAGTTCGTCAGTCTCCAGCGCTCGTGGCTCGGAAACGTCCTCGAAGCGATTGTTGACGAACACCTTGGTCGCAGGACGAAGCGCGGAAGGGGCTACCGGCGCCGCGCCGTGCTGTTGCAGATCCACGTGGGATACGCGGCCCACATGCCACAACTGCAGGAAAATTCTCCCGCCCTTGGCGTGCACGGCATCGGTCACCTTGCGCCATCCCTCTATCTGCGGCTGCGTGTAAATGCCCGGGGTGTCCTGATAGCCCTGCCCCTGCTGCGAGATCTGCGAGGCTTCGGAAATCAGCAAGCCCGCGCTGGCCCTCTGGCTGTAATAGGCAGCCGCGAACTCACTCGGCACAAAGCCTTTGCCTGCGCGATTGCGCGTCAGTGGCGCGAGAACCACGCGGTTCGCCAGCGTCAGCGCGCCAAGCGTGTAAGGGGTAAACAGATTCAGGTCGCTCATGGGTGTTTGTTCCGTGCCCGTGGGGAAATGGTCAGGTCGCTTGCGATTAGGATGATGATCGAAATCTAAACTGTCAACGATTTTGATTATGGTCAACATCTATGTATCATCAGCCGATGAATTTCCAGCGGTAGAGAGGTATTTCCCATGCGAGTGTCCAAGGCTCAGGCCCAGCTAAACCGGGAGCACATCGTCGAAACGGCCTCAATCATGTTTCGCGAGCGCGGTTTTGACGGTGTCGGCGTGGCCGACTTGATGGCCGCCGCCGGTTTCACCCATGGCGGTTTCTACAAACATTTCGGTTCGAAGGCGGACCTGATGGCCGAAGCCTCGGCTAACAGCCTTGCGCAGTCACTTGCCAGCGCCGAAGAATTGAGCGTGAAGGATTTCATCGATGTGTATGTGTCCAGGGATCATCGCGATGGGCGCTCCACGGGTTGCACCATGGCGGCGTTGTGCGGTGACGCGGCGCGTCAGTCGGACGATTTGAAGTCGGCATTCGCCGAAGGCATCGAGCGCACATTGCAAACGCTCGGCGAAAAATACCCGACCGGGCCGGATGCGGCGCCGGGTGAAGCGAGGGTGAAAATGATCGACCTGCTGGCGCGCGCGGTCGGGGCGGTCATCTTGTCGCGCGCCTGTCCTGACGACTCGGCGCTGGCCGATGAGATTCTGGCGGTGTGTCACGCGCAAATGACCGAATCATTATCTAGCCAATCGCAGACTCAGTCGTAGAGGAGATAGATGGATGTCGCACAACGCGTGCTGACTCGCTTTCATTTCGTCGTTGGCCAACACGAACGAATGCCCGCTTCTGGCTGTGGATTCAACCGGTCGATGCAACAGACTGGCTAAATCGTTCAGCGGGCGTTTCGTAGTTTAGGGTTTTCCGAGGGCTGCCATTGATCCACCAAAGCAAGGTTTCGATACTGTCGCCATATTGACGCACGCCAGCCCAATATGACGAAGCGCCTGGACGACCGCCCAGGCCAAGCTGCCCGGAGCAATCAAATGCTTATCCGCCCGCGTGGTCGTTGCCACCGTGCGCGGCGATGAACATGGCGACGGCCGACCGGCAATAGGATTCGATTTCGTTATCGTCCTCGGCTCTCGCCTCATCGAAGCGCGCGATAATCAGAAGATCGGACCCTTTGAAAAGCGCGGCAAACAAGCGAGCTGACCGTAGAGGATCGGGCACGTTCAGAACCGCCTTCGCGTGCAACTGACGCAACAGGGCCTCGATTTGGGCGATGACATAGGCGGGGCCGGCTTCATATTGGCGCTTGCTTAACGACTTTTGATTGGTCTTGTCGGCCATGATCATGGCTTCGACACTGCGCACGTCCGGGCTCAACAGCGTGCGAAGCAGGGTTGATCCCACCGCCATGAGCTGATCTTCGGCCGAACCGTCGACGCCTTCAAAAAGGGCCTGAGGTGCAAACTGCTGGCAGTGGGCCGCGATGGCCGCGCT
>Ga0213823_1000181_pt1 | contig 65855 bp, 61 predicted proteins | sample MC6MC0907MG_FD_179887 | JGI IMG/M metagenome (GOLD analysis project Ga0213823, IMG submission 179887) | Enriched soil aggregate microbial communities from Iowa State University, Ames, United States - MC6-MC0907-MG | ecosystem: Environmental > Terrestrial > Soil > Unclassified | place: USA: Iowa...
TGGTGGCGCGGAAGTTCTGCAGGAACAGGTACATCACCAGGAACACCAGGACCACGGCTTCGATCAGGGTGTGGATTACCCCGCTGATCGATTCGGTGACCACCGGCGTGGTGTCATACGGGAACACGGCCTTCACGCCAGGCGGGAAGAACGGCTCGAGGTCGCTGATGGTCTGGCGCAGGGCCTTGGCGGTGTCCAGGGCGTTGGCACCGGTGGCCAGCTTGACCGCCAGGCCCGACGCCGGCTTGCCGTTGAACTGGGCGCTGACGGCATAGTTCTCGCCGCCCAGGCCTACTTCGGCGACATCGCCCAGGCGTACTTGGGAACCGTCGCTGTTAACCTTGAGCAGAATCTTCTCGAACTGCTCGGCGGTTTGCAGGCGGGTCTTGCCGATGATGGTGGCGTTGAGCTGGGTACCCGGCAAGGCCGGCAGGCCGCCGAGTTGGCCGGAGGACACCTGCACGTTCTGCGCGGCGACTGCGGTCTTGACGTCGACTGGGGTCAGCTGGAACTTGTTCAGCTTGGCCGGATCGAGCCAGATACGCATGGCGTACTGTGCACCGAACACCTGGAAGTCACCCACGCCGGCAGTCCGCGAAATCGGGTCCTGCATGTTCGAGACGATGTAGTTGGCCAAGTCGTCCTTGGTCATGCTGCCATCTTCGGACACCAGGCCGATCACCAGCAGGAAGTTTTTAACCGCCTTGGTGACGCGGATACCTTGTTGCTGCACTTCTTGCGGCAACAGCGGCGTAGCCAGGTTCAGCTTGTTCTGAACCTGTACCTGCGCGGTGTCGGCGTTGGTGCCTTGCTCGAAGGTAGCGGTGATGGTCATGCTGCCGTCGGAGTTACTTTCCGAAGACACATAACGCAGGTTGTCGATACCGTTGAGCTGCTGCTCGATGACCTGTACCACGGTGTCCTGCACCGTCTGCGCCGAGGCGCCCGGGTAGGTCACGGCGATGGCGATGGCCGGTGGCGCGATGCTCGGGTACTGGTTGATCGGCAACTTCAGGATCGACAGTGCCCCGACCAGCATGATCACCAAGGCGATCACCCAGGCGAAGATCGGGCGATCGATAAAGAACTTCGACATGGTTTACTCCGCTTTGGCGTCTGCTTTCGCCGCGTTGGCCTGATCAGGGCTGGCCGGCTTGTTGACGTTGGTGGCTTCGCTGACCTTGACCTCGACGCCTGGGCGCACGTATTGCAGGCCTTCGGTGATCAGGCGGTCGCCTGGGTTCAAGCCTTCCTCGATCAGCCAGTCGCTGCCCAGGGTGCGGCTGGCCTTGAGCTGGCGCAGTTCGACCTTGTTCTCCTGGTTGACCACCAGTGCGGTCGGCGCGCCCTTGAGGTCGCGGGTCACGCCCTGCTGTGGGGCCAGGATGGCGTTGGCGTTGACCCCGGCGCGCAGGCGGGCATGGACGAACATGCCAGGCAGCAGGGTGTGGTCAGGGTTCGGGAAGATCGCGCGCAGGGTCACCGAGCCGGTGGTCTCGTCGACCGCTACTTCGGAGAATTCCAAGCGACCCTGCTGCTTGAACAGGCTGCCGTCTTCGAGCACCAGTTGCACCGAGGCGGCGTTGTCGCCGGCCTTTTGCAGCTGGCCGCTTTCCAGGTCACGGCGCAGCTTGAGCAGCTCGGCGGTGGACTGGGTGACGTCAACGTAGATCGGGTCGAGTTGCTGGATGGTCGCCATGGCGTTGGTCTGGCCATTGCTCACCAGTGCACCTTCGGTGAACGTGGAACGGCCGATGCGGCCGCTGATCGGTGCCAGGACCTTGGTGTAGCGCAGGTCGATCTGGGCGCTCTTCAGTGCTGCCTCGGCCTGCAATCGTTTGGCATTGGCGTCGTCGTATTCCTGCTTGGAGACGGCTTGTTCATCGATCAGCTGCTTGTACCGCTCGGCCAGCGAGCGGGTCGCCTGCAGGTTGGCCTGGGCATTGGCCAGGTTGGCTTCATAGACGGCAGGGTCGATCTGGTAGAGCTGCTGGCCTTCCTTGACGTCGCTGCCTTCTTTGAAGAGGCGCTTGAGGATGATGCCATTGACCTGTGGGCGCACTTCGGCGACGCGATAGGACGTGGTACGCCCCGGCAATTCCGAGGTCAGGGTGAAGGCTTGTGGTTGGAGGGTTACGACGCCGACCTGAGGAGCCTGCGCGGCAGGCGCTGCTTCTTCTTTCTTGCAGCCACTGAGCAGTGTTGCCAGGGCGACGGCGGAAACCAGAGCGGTAACGGCTGGCTTGAATTGCATGAGGATCCTCGGGGCGCTGGAGCAGGAGACGCTCAAGAGTAATGGAAGAGTCTTGTCAGAAAAATGCTATCGGGTGGATAAATAGCTTGCTAAGGAATATACTTACATTCATGGTTGTTTGTAAATACCGCTGGGTAGTACTTGGCGACTGCCGCAGCCCTTGATTAGCCCATCCGGGAGGCGCCCTGCAGAGGCGACCCCGGCGGTTTCCCCGTGTGCGCCGCGCGCTCGGGCCCAGATGAGGTTGTACTGCCATGGTCCGTAGAACCAAAGAAGAAGCCCAGGAAACCCGCGCCCAGATTATCGAGGCGGCGGAAAAGGCCTTCTACAAGCGCGGGGTTGCGCGAACCACCTTGGCTGACATCGCCGAATTGGCGGGCGTGACCCGAGGTGCGATCTACTGGCACTTCAATAACAAAGCTGAACTGGTGCAGGCGTTGCTTGACAGCCTGCACGAAACCCATGACCACCTTGCGCGTGCGAGCGAAAGCGAGGATGAACTGGACCCGCTTGGTTGCATGCGCAAGCTGCTGTTGCAGGTGTTCAACGAGCTGGTGCTCGATGCCCGAACCCGGCGTATCAATGAGATTCTGCATCACAAGTGCGAGTTCACCGATGACATGTGTGAAATTCGCCAGCAGCGGCAGAGCACGGTGCTGGATTGCCACAAGGGCATTACCCTGGCGCTTGCCAATGCAGTGCGCCGGGGCCAGTTGCCTGCCGAGCTGGATGCCGAGCGCGCGGCGGTGGCCATGTTTGCCTATGTCGATGGCCTGATCGGGCGCTGGTTATTGCTGCCAGACAGTTTCGATCTGCTGCGTGACGTCGAAAAATGGGTCGACACTGGGCTGGATATGCTGCGCTTGAGCCCGGCTCTGCGCAAATGACTCTTTGTTAAGGATTGTGAGGGAGTGTTTCCTCATTGTATTAACGGGGCATTAAAAGCGGGGGCCGCGCTGCGGCCCATCGCAGGCAAGCCAGCTCCCACAGGCGTGGCGCTGTACTTGTAGGAGCGGCCTTGTGGCGCGAAAGGGCCGCAACGCGGCCCCAGCAGGCTCAACGCCCACGCAATTGCCGGTCCGGCAACGCCAACGCCACCACCAGCCCCAGCAGTGCGATCACGCCACTGCCCATCAGCAAATGCCTGAATGTCTCCAGCAATCGCGCTTGGGTCTGCGGGTCTGCTTCGCCAGCCTTCAGGCTCCCCAGCAATGGATTGCCCAGCAACTCGAACCCACCTTGGTGCAGCAACGCCAGCAGCAGGCTGGACATGCACGCCACACCCATGGCGCCGCCGAGTGAGCGGAACAGGTTGGTGGTACTGGTAGCCACGCCGATGTCCTTGATGTCTACGGCGCTCTGCGTGCCCACCAGCGAAGTCGGAAATTGTAGCCCGCAGGCTATGCCGGTCAGCAGCATGAATACGGCACTGAGCAGGGCCGACTGCGGCGGTGTGATCGCCATGGCGAAGATGGCCACCGGCATCAACAGCGCCCCGGCGAGAATTTGCGGCTTGTAGCGCCCGGTGAGGCTGGTCATGCGGCCCCCGGTAAAGGCGCCCATCGGCAGGCCCATCGCCAGTGGCAGCAGGTGCAATGCCGCGCTGTCGGCGCCTGCCCCGGTGATGCCTTGGTAGCGCAAGGGCATCAGCATGGTCAGGGAAATCGACTGGAAACTGGCGAAAAATATCACGCCCCAGCACAGCACCGCGACGCGGTTGCCGAACAGGCCGAGGGGCAGCAGGGGCTCCTGGCAGCGCCGCTCGTGGGCAATGAACAGCATCAGGCCAAGCACCGCGCAGACGAACAGCGCCAACACCGGCGGTGCTGTCCAGGCGTGCCCTTGGCCGACCAGGGTAATGCCCAGCAGCAGGCTGCCCAGGCCAAGAATCAGTAGCACCGCGCCCAGGTAGTCCACCTGGGCCTCGCGACGCTTCACCGGCATGTCGCCGAGCGCCCGGTGGATCGCCCACAACGCGACCAGCCCCAGCGGCAGGTTGATCCAGAACACCCAGCGCCACGACAGGTACTCGGTCAGCCAGCCACCGAGCACCGGCCCGGCGACGCTGGCCACGGCGTACATACTGCTGAAGTAGCCCTGGTAACGCCCGCGTTCGCGGGGCGGCACGAAGTCACCGATGATCGCCTGGCTGACCGACACCATGCCGCCCGCGCCAACCCCTTGCAGCACGCGCGCCAGCACCAGTTGCTGCATGTCCTGGGCCAGGGCGCAGGCAATCGACGCCAGGGTGAACAGCGAGATGCCGGTCAGGATCATCCGCCGCCGGCCGTACAGGTCGCCCAGCTTGCCGTAGATCGGCACCGCCACGGTCATCGCCACCATATAGCCAGAGATCACCCAGGCAAGCAGGCCGACATCGTTGAACTGGGCCGAGATGGCCGGCAACGAGACGGCGACGATGGTTTGGTCCAGCGCACCGAGGAAGATGGCCAGCATCAGGGCGGTGAGCACGTTGCGCAGCACGGTCGGGGGCAGGGCGGCAGTCACGGGGTTACCTTGGCAATGGGCTTGAGGCCGATGAATTGTAACCTGACTTAGGTAGCTTCCTATGTACTATCTGCATCCCCTATGCAAGATCGGCATTGGCGCATTCATCCAGTGAGGCATGGCTGCGTGATATCGTGGCTAGACCGCAGGGGCTGTAATCCGTGGCCTGCACCAGCTTGGTGCAGCTATTTGCCGCAGGGTTTTCGTGCCGCTGTATCCCACACCTTTTATTCCTCTGCCTGCATGTCGAGCATGACCGCCCAGATGGCGACGGTTGGAACAGGTCAGGTAGACCCGATTCAGGGGTCGGTAGCAACCGTTCAATTTCACGTTATTGCGGAGTGATCATGCCCAGGGCTTCCCACCAAGATTTGCGTTTTGCCTTCCGCGAGCTGCTCGCTTCAGGTTCCTGCTACCACACAGCGTCGGTGTTCGACCCGATGTCGGCGCGCATTGCCGCCGACCTGGGCTTTGAAGTCGGCATTCTTGGCGGTTCGGTGGCTTCGCTGCAGGTACTGGCTGCGCCGGATTTTGCCCTGATCACCTTGAGCGAGTTCGTCGAGCAGGCCACGCGCATTGGCCGTGTGGCGCAACTGCCGGTGCTCGCCGATGCCGACCACGGCTACGGTAACGCGCTGAATGTGATGCGCACGGTCATCGAACTGGAGCGTGCCGGTGTGGCGGCGCTGACCATCGAAGATACCCTGCTGCCGGCCCAGTTCGGGCGCAAGTCCACCGACTTGATTCCGGTTGAGGAAGGCGTCGGCAAGATTCGCGCTGCGCTTGAAGCACGTGTCGATTCGTCGCTGTCGATCATCGCCCGCACCAACGCCGGTGTACTGACCACCGAAGAAATCATCGTACGTACCCAGAGCTACCAGAAGGCCGGGGCCGACGGTATCTGCATGGTGGGGGTGAAGGATTTCGAGCAGCTCGAGCAAATCGCCGAGCACCTGACCGTGCCCTTGATGCTGGTGACCTACGCCAACCCCAACCTGCGCGATGACGAGCGCCTGGCGCGCCTGGGCGTGCGCATCGTGGTCGATGGCCACGCCGCGTACTTCGCCGCCATAAAGGCTACTTATGACTGCCTGCGCCTGCAGCGCGGCCAGCAGAACAAGTCCGAGAACCTCAGCGCCACCGAACTCTCGCACACCTACACCCAACCCGAGGATTACATCCGCTGGGCCAAGGAGTACATGAGCGTCGAGGAGTGACCGGCAGGGCGCCGTCGCTCAACGCACGGCGCTCAAGGTGGCGCTTTGTGGCACGCAGTGTTCGTGCTGACAGTGGGCGGCCGAGCTGGGTTGGTTGCGCAGCAGCTCGACCCGCCAGCAAGCCGACCCGTACAGCCCGGCGATGGCAAACAGCGCCATGACCAGCGCGAACCTTCTTGTTTTGATGCCCATGGTGCTCACCTCCTGTTACAACGCCAGGTGATACCTCTAAGCGTAGGCCAGTAGGCGCAACCTTGCGCTGCGAAGAGGCCCATGGCGGCGCAGGCCCTTTCGCAGCACAAGGCTGCTCCTACACGTCCTGATCCCATTCCGGCTCGTCCTTGAACCGCTGCGCGAGAAAATCCAGCATGCTGCGCAAGGTCGCCGGCATGTGCTTGCGCGAGGTATAGACCGCATTCAGGTTGAGTTCGCGTGGCCGTGCTTCGGGCAGCAGGCGCACCAGTTCGCCCGTGCGCAGGGCGGCGGCAGCCTGGTAGGTCGGCAACATGGCGATGCCGGCACCGGCCAGTGCCGCCTTTTGCAGGGTCATCGCCTCATTCGCACTGATGTTGCCCTCGACCGGGACTGCAACGGCTTGGCCCTGCACCTCGAAATGCCAGAGGTGATGGCCGAAGTAGGCATGGGTCAGGCAGTTGTGCCCGCTCAATTCCTCGATCCGCTGCGGCGTGCCGTGCTCACGCAGGTAGGCCGGTGCCGCGCACACCACCGAACGGCACACGGTCAGACGCCGGGCGATCAGGTTCGGGTCCAGGTCGTTGCTGGTGCGGATGGCCAGGTCGATGCGCTCGTCCACCAGGTTGACCGTGCGATCGAGCATCTGCAGCTCGACCTTCACCCCGGGGTAGCGCCGTACATATGCGGCCACGGCATCCACCAGTTGAGCCTGCCCGAATGACGTACTGACGCTGATGCGCAGCGCGCCGCGAGGGGCGTCGTCCGGTTGGCGTACGGCCACCTGCAGGTCACCGGCAAGTTCCAGCAGTTGGCGGCAGCGTGGCAGTGTTTCCTGGCCGGCGGCGGTCAGGCTCAACTTGCGCGTGGTGCGCTGCATCAGCCGCGCACCGACCCAATCCTCCAGTTCCGCCAGGTAGCGTGAAACCACCGGCCTGGACAGTTGCAGGTGGTCCGCTGCCGCCGATTGGCTGCCCAGGTCGATGACAGTGACAAAAACGCGCATCGCGTTGAGACGGTCCATGATTTGCCCGATTTTAGAAACAAACTATGTTTGAGCATCGCATTTTTTGTTATGGATCGGGCAACTAAGCTGTTGAGCATTCTTCTTCAAGACGGACCGTTGCGATGTCGCTATTCACTCCCTTGCGTGGCCTGATGCTGGCCTGTGTTGCGCTGACCGGCCAGGCGCTGGCTGCCGAACCTTTGCAGTTGGACGTCTACAACCCTGGCCACGAGGCGATTTTCCCGGTCAGTTCGGTGATTGTCAGTGGCGAAAAGGACGCCGTGCTGGTCGATGCCCAGTTCGGCAAGGCCCAGGCCGAGCAGGTGGTCGAGCGCCTGCGCGCCGGTGGCAAGCGGCTGACAACCATCTACATCAGCCATGGCGACCCGGACTACTACTTCGGCCTCGACACGCTGACCCAAGCTTTCCCACAGGCCAAGGTCGTCGCCTCTGCGGCTACCGTCGCGCATATTCGCCAGACCATGGACGCGAAGCTCGCCTACTGGGGCCCGCAAATGGGCGCGGATAAACCGGCCCGCCTGGTCGTGCCTGAGGTGCTCGAAGGCCATCGCCTGACCCTGGAGGGCCAGGCGCTCGACGTGGTCGGCCTGGACGGCCCACAGCCTGATCGCAGCTTTGTCTGGATTCCGTCGATCAAGGCGGTGGTCGGTGGGGTGGTGGTTTCGGAACACATCCATGTGTGGATGGCCGATACCCAGTCGGCCAAGTCGCATGCCGACTGGCTGGGCACGCTCAAACGGATCGAGCAGCTGGCACCGCGCACCGTGGTCCCCGGCCATTACCTCGGCCAAAGCAGCCGTTCGCTCGCCGCCGTGCGCTTCACGGCGGACTACATTCAGGCATTCGATGCCGAAACCGCCAAGGCAAAAGACGCCGCTGCGTTGGTGGCTGCGATGAAAAAACGCTACCCGGACCTGGCCGACGAGAGCTCGCTGGAGCTCGGTGCCAAGGTCGCCAAGGGCGAGATGAAGTGGTAATTCCGTTCAACTGATGGAGTGTTTCCCATGAGCAAGATCGCAATCATTGGCGCCACCGGCCGTGCCGGCAGCCAGTTGCTGGAAGAAGCCCTGCGCCGTGGCCACAGTGTGGTGGCCATTGCCCGCGACCCGTCGCAGCTGCAGGGACGTGAGGGGGTGACCGTCAAGCCACTCGATGCCAAGGACAGCGCAGCGCTGCAAGCGGCTGTCGCCGGTGTGGACGCGGTGTTGAGCGCTGCGCATTTCTCGACGATCGAAGCGCACGCGATCATCGAGCCGGTCAAGCGTGCCGGCGTCAAGCGCCTGCTGGTGGTGGGCGGGGCGGGTAGCCTGCTGTTGCCTTCGGGGCACCGGGTGATCGACAGCCCGGACTTCCCCGAGGCCTACAAGGCCGAAGCGAGCGCGGGTGTGCGTTTTCTTGAGGTACTGCGCCAAGAGCCGAACCTGGACTGGACCTTCCTGTCGCCGTCGGCGGAGTTTGTCGAAGGCGAACGCAGCGGGCACTACACGCTAGGCAAGGATCATCTGCTGATCGGTGCCGATGGCAAGAGCTGGATAACCTTTGCCGACTACGCGATTGCCATGCTCGATGAGCTGGAGAAACCCGCGCATTCGCGGGCGCGGTTCACCGTCGGTTATTGAGCCACTGCCTGCAGCCAGTCCAGCAACTCGACCAGCCCGGCTGGCTGTTGCCTGGCCTGGCTGACCAGGTAATAGCCTTTTCCGGTCGTCACCTTCAGGGCAAACGGCATGCACAGCCGCTTGCTGCGCAGGTCATCGCCGATCAGCGACCAGTCGCCGATGGCCACTCCGGTGCCCTGGGATGCCATGGCCATCGCCATGTCCAGCGTTTCGAAATGCTGCTTTGGCCCCTGTACATCGAACGTGGCCCCGGCCGCCTGCAGCCATAAACGCCAGTCATGCTCGTCACGCGAGGGGTGCAGGAGCATGTGGCGCATCAGGTCGTCGATGTTGGCCAACGGCAACGGGCCTTGCAGCAGCGAAGGCGCGCACACTGGCGTCAGTTGCTCGTCGAACAGCTTGCGCACCTGCAAGCCCTGGTTCGGCGCGCTGCCATACACCACCGCCGCATCAAAGCCTTCGCGGGCAAAATCCACCCCATGCTGCACCGTGGTAGTCAGCTCTACTGGCACGTCTGGGCGCAGCGCCTGCCATTCCATCAGGCGCGGCAGCAGCCAGCGCATCACGCAGGTTGGCGCCTTGAGTTGCAATGTGGCGCTATGCCCGCCGACTTCCCGCACGCCTTGTTCGATCAGGGCAAACACCTGTTGCACCCTGGGCAGCCAGTCCTGGCCTTCACGGGTCAGGCTCAGGCCACGGGCCTGGCGCTGGAACAGGGCGTAACCGAGGTGCGCTTCAAGTGCGGCGATCTGCCGGCTCACGGCACCTTGGGTGATGTGCAACTGCTGCCCCGCTCGGGTGAAATTGCAGTGCTGGGCAGTCACCAGAAAGGTGTGCAGGGCGGGCAGGGGAGGAAGGCGTTTCATTGCACTGAGCCATGATTTGAAGACATGGCTAGTATGTGTTTTTTTGCATTGTGGCGATAGCGCTGCCTTGGGTCCAATAAGCGCAGTTTTCAACAAGACTCAAGGTAAACACACATGGCAACCTGCGGCGAAGTACTGGTCAAACTCCTTGAAGGCTATGGTGTGGACCATGTCTTCGGCATTCCAGGCGTGCATACCGTTGAGCTCTATCGCGGCTTGGCAACGTCCTCCATTCGTCATATCACCCCGCGCCACGAGCAAGGTGCCGGCTTCATGGCCGACGGCTACGCACGCACGCGCGGCAAACCCGGTGTGTGCTTCATCATCACCGGCCCAGGGATGACCAATATCACCACCGCCATGGGCCAAGCCTATGCCGATTCGATCCCGATGCTGGTGATTTCCAGCGTGCAATCGCGCGATCAGCTGGGCGGCGGCCGCGGCAAGCTGCACGAACTGCCCAACCAATCTGCACTGGTGTCGGGTGTGGCAGCCTTCTCCCAAACCCTGATGAGCGCAGACGACCTGCCCCAGGTACTGGCCCGGGCCTTTGCCGTGTTCGACGGTGCTCGACCGCGCCCGGTGCATATCGAGATTCCGCTGGACGTACTGGTCGAGCCGGCCGATCACCTGTTGCCGGCCCGCCCGGTCCGCAGCAGCCGGGCAGGTGCCGCGCCGCAGGCCGTGGCGCAGATGGCCGAGCGCCTGGCCCAGGCGAAGCGCCCGTTGATCCTGGCCGGCGGCGGTGCATTGAACGCTGGCGCTTCGCTGGCACGCTTGGCAGAGCAGCTTCAGGCACCGGTGGCATTGACCATCAACGCCAAGGGCTTGCTGGCCTCCAATCATCCTTTGCAAATCGGCTCGACTCAGTCGCTGCCGGCTACCCGTGCGCTGGTGGCCGAAGCGGATGTGGTGTTGGCCATCGGTACCGAGCTGGCCGAAACCGACTATGACGTGACCTTCAAGGGCGGCTTCGAGATCCCGGGCAGCTTGCTGCGGATCGACATCGACCCGGACCAGACGGTGCGCAACTATCTGCCTGAGCTGGCGCTGGTCGCCGACGCCGACCTGGCCGCCGAGGCACTGTGCGTTGCCTTGCAACAGCAGCCGCTGCCGGCGCGTGAAAGTACCTGGGGGCCAGCACGCGTCACGCAGCTGCGCCAATCGCTGGCGGACGGCTGGGACCAGCCGACCCTGAGCCAGACCCGCCTGCTGACCAGTATCCTCCAGACACTGCCCAACGCCATTCTGGTCGGGGATTCGACCCAGCCGGTGTACTCCGGCAACCTCACGCTGGACATGGATGAGCCTCGCCGCTGGTTCAATGCCTCGACCGGCTACGGCACCTTGGGCTATGCACTGCCGGCGGCGATGGGCGCTTGGCTGGGCAGCGCCGCGCAGATCGCCGAGCGCGCGCCGTCGGTTTGCCTGATTGGCGATGGTGGCATGCAGTTCACCCTGCCGGAGCTGGCCAGTGCAGTCGAGGCGCAGGTGCCGCTGATCGTGCTGCTGTGGAACAACCAGGGTTACGAAGAAATCAAGAAGTACATGGTCAACCGCGCCATCGAGCCGGTCGGGGTGGATATCCATACCCCTGACTTCATCGGCGTGGCCCGGGCGTTGGGCGCTGACGCGGAGCATGTGAGTGATGTCGCGCAGTTGCAGGCGGCACTGGGGCGTGCGGTGGAGCGCAAAGGGCCGACGTTGATTCAGGTTGATCAGAATCAGTGGCAGGCGGCCGTTGCAGGTTAACTGAAACGGCCGGTAACCCTTACCCCGCTGTGGCGCGCAACCGCGCCACATCGCGGATCGGTGGTGCGCCATACAGCCGGCTGTACTCGCGGCTGAATTGCGAAGGGCTTTCATACCCCACGCGATAGCCCGCCACCGCTGCCTCAAGCCCGTCATTGAGCATCAGCCGCCGGGCCTCCTGCAGGCGCAATTGCTTCTGGTACTGCAGCGGGCTCATCGACGTCACGGCCTTGAACCGATGGTGCAAGGTCGAGGTGCTAAGGTTGACCTCACGGGCCAGGTCCTCGATGCGCAACGGCTGCTGGAAGTTCTGGTTGAGCCAGGTGATGGCCTGGCATACCCGATGGGTCTGGCTGTTGGCCAAGGCGATTTCATACAGCCGATAACCCTGCGGCCCACGCAGCAGGCGGTAAAGGATTTCGCGGCGGATCAGCGGCGCCAGCATGGCAATGTCCCGCGGCGAATCCAGCAGGCGGATCAGGCGCAGCAGCGCATCCAGCAACGCGGCATCGGTCTTCTCCACATACAAGCCACGGCCGGAAGGCAGGCTGGGCACCAACATCGGCCCGCTTTCGGCAATCAGCTGGCTGATCTCGGCCGGGTCCAAGTCCAGCCGCAGGCCCAGGCTTGGGTTTTCCGGGCTGGCATCAAGCTTCACGCCGCTCAGTGGCAAGGTTACCGACACCACCATGTAGTGCAGCGGGTCGTAGACGTACTGTTCGTCACCCAGGAACAGGCTCTTGCTGCCATGGGCAAGGACGCACAAGGCCGGCTGCGCCAAGGTGGGCACCGAGCGGACACTCTCCCGATAGCTGACCAGGTACAGGTCGTCGATGGCCGAGGCGCTACCGGGTGGGTCGCCGGCATGCCGGCGGATCAGCTCGGCCAGCTCCTGGCGTTGCACTTCCAGGGTCGGTTCGATGGACGTGGGGGTGGTCATGGTGGCTTCCTCTACTGACTGACGCAGCATAGGTTTGGGCAATGGCGGGCGCTAGTCGAAAGCTGCACGGCGATTGCCTGATCCTGCCGCGGTGCAGGATCAGGCAATCGCCCGGCAGTAATAGCCTAACGCGTCGCGCGGGCCTGCCTCTAACCTTGGCAGCCTGGTTTTTCGTCCGCCTGCTCAAGGAGATCGTGCAATGACCCTACGACAACCGGTCACCCACTTGGCTTTCATCCGTGCCAGCAGCGGTCGTTCGGCCGAGCTGGGCGCGCGCCTGCGCGATCTGCTCGAACCCTCGTTGCGCACACCGGGGTGCCTGAGCTTCACGGTCCAGCGCTCGCAGGCCGACGCCGACCTTTGGCTGCTCAGCGGCAGTTGGCGTGATCAGCAGGCGATGAGCGGCTACTTCGCTTCGCCAACCCTGGAGGTATTCGGTGAGCTGGTGCAGGCGCAAGTGGTCAGCAGCCTGGACCTGCATACCTTCGATTGATTGCTGATGGGCACAGGTTAAAATGTCGCCCTTCGATCAACTACCCAGAGCGCAGCATGGCACGTAGAGAATTCCCGCAGTTCGAAGCCGTTTCGGCGATGGTCCCGGTGGAGGGTGGTGGCTACAACGCCGCCATCGCGGTGAAGGCGCTGGGCATGGGCGGGGCGCCGCGCTTTCACAAGGTACTGGACGGCCAGGTGTTCAAGGGCGCCATGGCGGCCGATGAGGCCGCCTGCGCCGAGCTGGAACGCCTGCAGGGCGTCACTGAAGAGGGCGAGCTGATCTGGTGATCAGTTGCCTACTTGCGGCCTGGCCATCTTGAACAGGTTGCCCAGTTCGAAATAGTCCGCCGGGCCGCCGCCACGCAGGATCGGTTCGGCGGCGGCGGTGTCGTAGATACCGTTTTTCAGCAGGTGCTCGGCAATGTGCACCGCCACCACTTCGCCGAGGATCAGCCAGCTGGGCACCGACTCCTGGTCTGCTCGTTTCAGCTGGACGATCTGGCTCACCTTGCACTCGAACGCCACCGGGGTTTCGCCCACCCGTGGCACTTTGACGACGCGTGACGGCGCTGCTGTCAAACCGCTGAGTTCGAATTCATTGACGTCTGCCGCTACCGCCGCGCAGCTCTGGTTCATCGCCTCGGCCAACGGCCGGGTCGCCAGATTCCAGACGAACTCGCCGGTCTGCTCGATGTTGTTCAGGCTGTCTTTGCGCCCGACGCTGCAGAAACCGATGATCGGTGGGATGTAGTTGAAGGCGTTGAAGAAGCTGTAGGGCGCCAGGTTCAGGCGGCCTTCGCGGTCGTGGGACGAGATCCAGCCGATTGGGCGGGGGCCGACGATGGCGTTGAAGGGGTCGTGGGGCAGGCCGTGGCCTTTGGCGGGTTCGTAGTAATACATCGGTGCTGGGCTTGCTGGCCCTACCTCTTGGGGGACGAGGCGCTAGTGTGCCAAGCCTTTGCCCGGCTGGAAATGATCAAGCCCGGCCGAAGCCGGGCTGGTTGCACGCATCAGGGGTTAGCTGATGCGGTGGGCGTTGGTGCGGTCAAAGCCGTCTTCGGCAAAACGTTGGCCGCCGGTGCGGTCGAAGCCATCTTCTGCAAAACGTTGAGCGCCAGTGCGGTCGTAGCCGTCTTCGGCGAAGCGCTGGGCGCCGGTGCGGTCGTAACCATCTTCAGCGAAGCGTTGGCCGCCTGTGCGGTCGAAACCGTCTTCAGCGTACGCGGCGGATTGGCTCTGCACCGCTGCGAAAGTGTGGGCGCTGGTGCGGTCGAAGCCGTCTTCGGCGAAGGCGCCAGTGGCGATTACCGAGAGGGCCAGGGTGAGGATCAGTTTGTTTTTCATGGTCGTTGCTCCAGGGGTGGGAGTGGTTGTTTGTTTCTATGGGTTTAATCCTACGCCGATAAAATTGATAAAAAAGCGCAAAAAATAGCGTCTAATTATCTATTTTATCGATGTGTTTGCCCGCGTCAGCGATGAGCCCGCCAGTGGGCTGAGGGGAACGTTGCAGGGTATGGATCAGCGTTTCGCCAGCCATTGCAGGATGACGACGTCGAATTAATGCGGCGTTAAGGACGAAAATAAGCCTGCAGGCGGTAATGAACGCTTTTTTCATACGCCATAAACCGATTTTTCAGGCTTTGCTCAGCACCATCGCCGCACTTAAAACCGGAGCGGCAAACAATGAATAAACTCCCGCAAATCACCTTGGCCTTCTGGGTCATGAAGATCTGCGCAACGACCCTGGGCGAGACGGCGGGCGATTTGCTGTCGATGACTCTGAATATCGGCTACGCGCTGAGCTCGCTGATGTTGATCAGCGTGTTTCTGCTGACCCTGCTCGGCCAGCTCTACTCACGGCGCTACCACCCGATGCTCTATTGGCTGGTGATTCTTTCCACCAGTACGGCCGGCACCACCATGTCCGACTTCATGGACCGCACGCTGGGCTTGGGCTACGCCGCAGGCTCGTCGATTCTGATCGGCATCTTGCTGCTGACCTTCCTGGTGTGGCGCCTGAGTGGTAACCCCTTGGACGTCACCCGTATCAAGAACCGCGCGGGCGAGTTGTTCTATTGGGTGGCGATTCTGTTCTCGAACACCTTGGGCACCGCCTTGGGCGATTACCTGGCAGATGATTCGGGGCTTGGCTTTGCCGGTGGTGCCTTGCTGGTGGGCAGTGCCATCGCGCTGGTGGTTGTGGCGCGTTACTGGACACGCATCCCTGGCGTTGTGCTGTTCTGGGTCGCGTTCGTCCTGACCCGCCCGTTCGGCGCCACCCTGGGCGACGTCCTGACCAAGCCACACGAGAAGGGTGGGCTGGACTTCGGCACGGTCGGCTCATCGGCAGTGCTGGCCGGTGTGCTGCTGGTACTGGTGCTGATGGCGACCTATTACCAACGGCGCGAGCCGCGTCAGGTGCTGGAGATGTCCTGAGTATTGATGCGATAACGGGTACTGCGGCCCCCGCCCGGCAGACGGGCCAGGCAAGCCTTGTCGAGCAGGTCGGTGAGGTGGCGGGTTGCAGTGGCCTTGGAGACTTTCGCAACGGCCTGGTACTGCGCAGCATTGATACCTTCTTCGAAGCCGCGTGGGCCCCCGTCGAGCAGCCGGTTGAGCACCTTGACCTGTTCGGGTAAAAGGCCGTCCGCCCGATGCACATGCCAGAACCTGGCTTTGGTGAGTATCCAGTCGATGTTCAGCAACGCCTGCTCGAGGCTGCGCAGCAGGGTTTCAAGGAACCAGGTCAGCCACCGGGTAATGTCGAGGCCGTCCTTCTGGCTGCTCTCCTGTATCTGGTAGTAGCCAGCCCGGTCTTCCAGGATGCTGGCGGACATGGCGTAGAAGCGGATTGCCTGCTGCTCGGCCTGGGCCAGCGCCAAGTCGGTGATGGCGCGGGTCAGGCGGCCATTGCCATCGTCGAACGGGTGCAAGGTGATGAACCAGAAATGGGCGACACCTGCGCGTAGAAGGGGGTCTAGGTGAGTGGCATGGCGGCTGCTGGCAAACCAATCGAGAAAAGCTGCAACCTGCTCTTCAAGGCCATCACGGGGCGGTGCCTGAAAGTGCACCGTGGGCTTGTCGAGGCGACCGGAGATCACCTGCAGGGTTGTCTCGTCACGCAGTTGACCCACCAGAACTGCTTTGCTCAGGCCATCTTCCGCCGCTGGGAACAACCAGTGATGCCAGGTGAGCAGGCGCTGCAAGGTCAGCGGTTGGTCGTACCCGCGTGTCGCATCCAGCATCAATTCAGCCAGCCCTTCACTCCGCGCAGTAGTCGCGCCTTGCTCATGGATGCCCAGCCGTCGAGCGAGGGGCGAGCGCACCGAACCCACGTTCAGCTGTTCAAGGCGTCCTTGCATCTCGACGCAACTGCGTAGCAATGGGGCAAGGGCGTCGCTTTGCCACTGGAAATGGGGCCAGTCGGATTGCTGCCATATCCATAGTGGGCTGTTCATGATCGCTCCAACTTATCGGTGAGCCGAATAGGGCCGTTAATCGGCTCACGCCATAAAAAAGGGGCGCCCCGTGCAACGGAGCGCCCCTTTTTCATATCTGCGGGATCAGTATCAGTCGGTGGTGATGCGCGAATGATGCTTGGTGTCTTTCATGGTCGCGTACACCAGCAGCGAGCAGGCGATGCAGCCGGTGACGTACCAGTAGAAGCCGGTTTCCATGCCATTGCTCTTGAACCACAGGGCGACGTATTCGGCGGTGCCGCCGAAGATGGACACGGTCAGGGCGTATGGCAGGCCAACGCCCAGGGCGCGGATTTCAGTCGGGAACAGTTCGGCTTTGACCACTGCGTTGATCGAGGTGTAGCCACTGACGATGATCAGCGCCGCCATGATCAGGAAGAACGCGCCCCACCAGGTTTGCACGGTGTGCAAGGTGCTCAGGATCGGCACAGTGAACAGCGTGCCGAGTACACCGAAGGCGATCAGGATCGGGCGCCGGCCGATCTTGTCGGACAGGCCGCCGATCACCGGCTGCAGGCACATGAACAGGAACAGCGTGGCGGCCGAGATGGTGGTCGAGTCGCTGATGCTCATGCCCACGGTGTTGACCAGGTACTTTTGCATGTAGGTGGTGTAGGTGTAGAAGGCCAGAGTGCCGCCCATGGTCAGGCCGACCACGGTCATCAGCTCTTTTGGATGACGCATCAGGGTGCGCATCAGGCTTTCTTTGGACTTTTCCTTCTTGGTGAAGGAGGCGGTCTCTTCCATGCCGCGACGCAGGTACAGCGCAACCACCGCGCACAGCGCGCCGATCACGAAGGGAACACGCCAGCCCCAGGCATACAGCTGCTCGGTGGTGAGGGTCTGTTGCAGGATGATCAGCACCGCCAGGGCAATGAGCTGGCCAGAAATCAGGGTCACGTACTGGAAGCTAGAGAAGAACCCACGGCGCTCCTTGCTGGCCATCTCGCTGAGGTAGGTGGCCGAGGTGCCGTATTCACCGCCCACCGACAGGCCCTGCAGCAAGCGTGCGAAGACCAGCAGGATCGGCGCGGCGACGCCGATGGTTTCATAGCCGGGGGTCAGGGCGATGAGCAGCGAGCCCCCGCACATCAGCAGGACCGAGGCCATCAGCGCGGCCTTGCGGCCTTTGCGGTCGGCATACAGGCCCATCAGCCAGCCACCGATTGGGCGCATGAGGAAGCCCACGGCGAAGATCGCGGCGGTGTTGAGCAGTTGTGCGGTGGTGTCGCCAGCGGGGAAGAAGGCTTTGGCGAAGTACAGCGAGAATGCGGCGTAGACGTACCAGTCGTACCATTCGACCATGTTGCCGATGGACCCACTGAAGATCGACTTCAGGCGGCTGGCGGTGGTTTTTTCTGCGGCCGGCGCGACGGCCGCCCCGGTTGGCAGGGAGGTGGCGTTATCCATCAGGGATACCTTCTCGTTGTTTTTGTGGAGCGCGCCGGAGCGCTGCTTACCACGGTGATTGCAGAAGGTGTGCCAAATGGGTGCGAGGTGATTCATTTGAGGGCGCTGCACCCCGTTCGCAGGCAAGTCCGGCTGCACCAAGCCCACTGCGCATGCGGGCTTGGTGGGCGCGGGCTTGCCCGCGAAAGGCCGCAAGGCAGCCCCATGCAGGTAAAGCGTTGGCATCACGGATGAGCGGATTTCCGCTCATTTAGCGCGGATGGTAAGCAGAAATTCGCCTATTACAGGAAGTCTTCGCGCACCAACCCGTGCCGCTGCATTTTCTCGTTCAGCGTACGCCGCGGCAGCTGCAAAGCCTCCATCACCCCCTTGATCTCCCCTTTGCTCTGTCGCAACGCCGCCCGCAAGCACTGCGCTTCAAACGCCTCCATCTGCTCGCCCAGCGACTGCCCGGCCGGTGCCACTTCTATGTTCGGCGAACCCAGCCCCAGTGCATGCCGCTCCGCCGCGTTGGCCAACTCGCGCACGTTGCCCGGCCAGTCGTGGGAGAGCAGCTGCGCCAACTGGCTACTGCTGAGCGGCGGCGCTGTTCTGCCCAGTTTTTCAGCGCCAGCACGGGCAAAGTGCTCGAACAGCAAGGGAATGTCCTCTCGTCGCTCTCGCAAGGGGGCCAAGCGCAGCTCGGCAACGTTCAAGCGATAGGCTAGGTCTTCGCGAAAGCGCCCTGCGCGGGCTTCTTCCAGCAGGTCCGGTTTGGTCGCGGCGATGATGCGCAAGTCGACGCTGATGCTCTGGTTGGCGCCCAGGCGTTCGAGCTTCTGTTCCTGGATCACCCGTAGCAGTTTTGCCTGCTGAGCCAGGGGCATGCTCTCGATCTCGTCAAGAAACACCGTGCCCCCGTTGGCATACTCAAGCTTGCCGATCCGCTTGCCCTGGGCGCCGGTGAAGGCGCCGCTCTCATGGCCAAACAGCTCGGCTTCGAACAGTGATTCAGGGATTGCCGCGCAGTTGAGGGCCACGAAGGGTTTGCCCGCACGCGGGCCGAAGTCGTGCAGGCAGCGGGCCACGCGCTCCTTGCCACTGCCGGTTTCGCCGCGGATCAGCACATTGACCGGCAGGCCGGCCAGCTCCAGCACCTGCCGGCGCAGCTGTTGCAGGCCCTGGGACATGCCCAGCAAGGTGTTTTCGAGGCGTGACTTGAGGTCGGCCTGCTCGTGCAGCCGGCGGTTTTCCAGCACCAGCTGGCGCTTTTCCAGGGCGCGACGCAGGCTGCCCAGCAGGTGCTGCGGTGTGAAGGGTTTTTCGAGGAAGTCGTAGGCACCCTTGCGCATGGCGTCCACCGCCATCGGCACATCGCCATGGCCAGTCAGCAGGATCACCGGCAGGTCGGGGTCCTCTGCCTGCAAGCGCTCGAGCAGTTGCAGGCCATCCATGCCCGGCATGCGTACATCGCTGATGATCACGCCGGCAAAATGCTGTGGCAATTGCGCCAGGCAATCCTCGGCCCGGGCGAACAGTTGCACGCTGAAGCCGGACAGGCTCAGCCATTGCTCGACCGCCGTGCGGATACTGGCTTCATCATCGACGACGATCACTGAATTCAACATACAGGCTCCACGTCACGGGGCAGGGTAAGGCTCAGGCGGGCGCCGCCTGGCAGGTTCTCGGCCTGCAGTTGGCCGCCGGCTTCGTGGACGATGCCATAGGAAATGGCCAGGCCAAGGCCCAGCCCTTCGCCCACGGGTTTAGTGGTGAAGAAGGGGTCGAAGACCTTGGCCAGGTGTTCTTCGGCAATACCGCCTCCTGAATCGAGCACGCTCAGCCGCCATTGGTCGTGATCCAGCTCGATGCGGATCTCCAGGCGTTTGTAGCGCTTGTCGGCCATGGCGTCGAGGGCATTGCGCAGCAGGTTGATCAGCACTTGCTCCAGGCGGATGGCGTCCCCGCGCACCCAGGCTGGGCGTGCCAGGTACAGCGCGACCTCGACGCCCTCGCTGCGAATACGGGTATCCAGCAGGTGCAGGGCCTGGTCGACCACGCCGGCCAGGTCCAGGCGCTCGCGCAGCCCGACCGGGCTGTTGCGGGCAAAGGTCTTCAGGTGGCTGGTGAGCGCGGCCATGCGCGTGAGCATCTGTTCCAGGGGTTCAAGGGCCTTGCGCGCTTCGTCGTAGCGGCCATGGTCGAGCAGCAGGCGCAGGGTTTCCAACTGCATGCGCTGGGTGGTCAGCGGCTGGTTGATCTCGTGGGCCATGGCCGCCGACATCTGCCCGAGGGCGGCCAGCTTGGCCGATTGGACCAGGCCTTCTTGCGCTGTGCGCAGTTCACGGGTGCGTTCTTCGACCTGGCGCTTGAGTGCTTCGCGGCTGCGCTGGCGCAAGCGTGCCAGGCGCAGGCGCTGGCTGACGAACAGCGCCGCGAAGACCAGGCTCAGCCACACGGCCGCAGCGCCAAGGGCGGCGTTGCGGCCGTCGGCGGCGACCTGCGGTTTGCGCAACAGGTGCAAGGTCCAGTCTTCACCTTGCAGCGGCAGGCGTTCCCATAGGTACTCGGCGACGCCCTCCGGGCCTTGCACGCGGGCCAGGTGGCTATTGTCGGCAAAACGGGTCAGTACCTGATGCTGCAGGGGCACCAGCGGTTGTTTGTCGTACTGGCGGGTCTCAGCCAGTTCTGCACGGTCAGCGCCGCTCAACGGCTGCAGCTCGCGGTAGCGCCAGCCGTCCTGGTTGGCGATGAAGATAATGCCACGCGCATCGCTGACCAACAGGATATCGTTGCCTTGGCGCCATTCACGTTCCAGCTCGGGGAATTCGAGCTTGACCACCATGGCACCGAGGAAGCGGCCATGCTCATCATTCACCGCGCTGGCCAGGAAGTAGCCTGGCACGCCACTGGTCACACCCACCGCGTAGAAGCGGCCGCTGCCTTGGCTGCGGGTCTGTTTGAAATAGGGGCGAAAGCCGTAATTGGAGCCCACGTAGCTACTCGGCAGCCGCCAGTTACTGGCCGCGATGGCCAGCCCGGTGCGGTCGAGCAGTTCGAGGGTAGACGAGTTGGCTGCACCGTTGATGCGTTCGAGCTTGCGGTTCAGGGCGTCTTGTACCGGCTCGCTGACCGGGCCGCGCAGGGCTGCGATCAGTTCCGGGTCGAGTGCCAGCACGGCGGGCAGGGCGCGGTAGCGTTCGATCAGGGTATGCAGGGCGTTGGCGTACAGGCCCAGTTGCTGGCTGGCGCGCTGGGCGTCGTCTGCCATGGCCTGGCGCTTGGCCTGGTGCATGGCCCAGCCGGCGCTGAGCGCGGTGCCGAGCAGGATGAACAGGACGATCAGCCCCAGACGCAGGGCGCGAAAGGAAAACGGCATGGGGCGGATCCGAAAGATGAGGAATTCAGTGCCGGCCCTATCGCTGGCAAGCCAGCTCCCACAGGTATTGCAAAGCCCCTGTGGGAGCCGGCTTGCCGGCGATAGGGCCAGTACCGGCGTTCAACCGCTTACAACAACTCGAAACTCTTCTGCTGCACCGCCTCGGAATCCAGCCCTACCTGGACATTGAACTCGCCAGGCTCGGCAACCCGCTGCAGTTGGCCATTGTAGAACTTCAGGTCTTCCTCACTGATGCTGAAGGTCAAGGTTCGCGACTCGCCCGCCTTGAGCATCAGTTTCTGGAAGTTCTTCAGCTCTTTGACCGGGCGGCTCATGGAGGCCGAGACATCCTGCAGATACAGCTGCACCACGGTCTCGCCGTCACGCTTGCCGGTGTTCTTCACCGTGACCTTGGCCTCCAGCGTACCGCCACGCTTGAGGTCCTTGCTCGACAGGGCCAGGCCCGACAATTCGAAGCTGCTGTAGCTCAAGCCATAACCAAACGGATACAGCGGCCCGTTGGGCTCTTCGAAGTACTGCGAGGTGTAGTTGCCGGGCTTGCCGGGTGTGAACGGCCGGCCAATACGCGTGTGGTTGTAGTACATCGGAATCTGCCCGACCGAACGCGGGAAGGTGATGGCCAGCTTGCCGGACGGGTTGTAGTCGCCGAACAGCACGTCAGCGATGGCATTGCCGCCTTCGGTGCCGCTGAACCAGGTTTCCAGCAGGGCGTCGGCCTGCTCGCGTTCCCAGGCGATCGACAGCGGGCGGCCATTCATCAGCACCAGTACCAGCGGCTTGCCGGTGGCTTTCAGGGCCTTGATCAGTTCGCGCTGGCTGGCCGGAATTTCCAGGGTGGTACGGCTCGACGACTCGTGAGACATGCCACGCGACTCGCCGACCACCGCGACCACCACGTCGGACTGCTGCGCGGCCTTGACCGCTTCATCGATCAATACCGCGGCAGGGCGCAGGTCGTTGACGATTTCCGGGGCGTCGAAGTTGAGGAAGTTCAGGTAGTCGAACATCGCCTTGTCGCCGGTGACGTTGGAACCCTTGGCGTAGACCAGCTTGGCCTTGCCTTCCACGGCGCGGCGCAGGCCTTCGCGAACGGTCACCGAATGCACCGGTTTGCCGTCGGCCGCCCAGCTGCCCATCATGTCGATGGGCGCATCGGCCAATGGGCCGACCAGGGCAATGGTGCCGGCCTTCTTCAGTGGCAGGGTCTGGTTGCGGTTTTCCAGCAGGACCAGGCTGCGGCGGGCCACGTCACGCGCGGCATCGCGGTGCAGGCGGTCGTTGCCGTAGTAGTCCTTGAGGTCGGTTTCGGCTTTGCCGATCCGCACGTACGGGTCTTTGAACAGGCCCATGTCGTACTTGGCGCCAAGCACTTCGCGCACCGCCTGGTCCAGTTCGCCCTGGGTCACTTCACCGTCCTTGAGCAGCCCTGGCAGCTCTTCGCCATACAGGGTGTCGTTCATGCTCATGTCGATACCGGCCTTGATCGCCAGTTTGGCCGCTTCACGGCCGTCACGGGCAACCCCGTGGCGGATCAGTTCCTGGATGGCGCCGTGGTCACTGATGGTCACACCTTTGAAGCCCCACTCCTTGCGCAGCAGGTCGTTCATCAACCAGGTGTTGGAGGTGGCCGGCACGCCGTTGATCGAGTTCAACGCCACCATGACCCCGCCAGCACCGGCATCGAGCGCGGCGCGGTAGGGCGGCAGGTAGTCGTTGTACATTTTCGTCAGGCTCATATCGACCGTGTTGTAGTCGCGGCCGCCCTCCACCGCGCCATACAGGGCAAAGTGCTTGACGATGGCCATGATGCTGTCGGGGTTGGCCGGGCTGCTGCCTTGGAACGAGCGGACCATCACCTGGCCGATTCGCGAGGTCAGGTAGGTGTCTTCACCAAAGCCCTCACTGGTGCGGCCCCAGCGCGGGTCGCGGGCGATGTCGACCATCGGCGCGAAGGTCATGTCCAGGGCGTCGGCAGCGGCCTCGATGGCGGCAGTGCGGCCGACCTTGGCAATCGCGTCCATGTCCCAGGTCGCGGCCATGCCCAGGCCGATCGGGAAAATGGTGCGCTCGCCGTGAATGGTGTCGTAGGCGAAGAACATCGGAATCTTCAGGCGGCTGCGCATGGCGGCGTCCTGCATCGGCCGGTTCTCGGGCGCGGTGCGCGAGTTGAAGGTGCCACCGATGCGGCCTGCGGCGATTTCTTCGCGGATTTGCTCGTGGGTCATCTCCGGGCCGATGCTGATCAGGCGCAGCTGGCCGATTTTTTCGGCCTCGGTCATCTGGCTGATCAGGTGATCGATGAACGCCTGCTTGTCCTGCAGGGGCGGAGCGGTAGGGGCGGCGAGGGCCGCCTGACTGACAAGGCCCATGGCCAGGCCCAGCAAAGACAGTTTCATCATCAATTCCGTTGTGGGGCCTCTGCCGTATCCACCGTGATACGCGCGCGGCCGAAGTTTTCAGGCGGCTATTGTTGTACAGTTCGGGGGCGATTCTTCCAGCGGCGGATTATGCCTGAATATGTCGGCGGCCGATGGCACCCTGAATGCCTGGACAACAACAATAAGAACGATCGAGAGACCGCTGGCATGACCCCCCTCAACGAATACGATCAACGTCAGATCGCCGAAGCCATTGCCCGTGCCGAACGGCGTACCGATGCCGAACTGGTAACGGTGCTGGCCCGCCGTGCCGACGATTACGCCTACCTGCCACTGTTCTGGGCCGCGGTGCTGGCGCTGGCCGTGCCGGGCTTGCTGCAGATGCTGCTGGGCTGGCCCGGTATCCGTGGCCTGCTGGTGGCCAACGTCGTGCTGTTCATCGGCTTGTGCCTGCTGCTGCGCCACCCGCGCCTGGCCGGCTGGCTGATCCCGCGTGCCTGGCGCCGCTGGCGGGCGTCGAGCCTGGCCCGCCAGCAGTTTCGCGAGCAGAACCTGCAGCGCACCCGCGGTGCCACGGGGGTGCTGATTTTCGTCAGCGAAGCGGAGCGGCACGTGGAAATCCTGGTCGACCAAGGGGTGGAGCAATACCTCGATGCCAGTGCCCGTGCGGCCATCGTAGGGCGCTTTGCCGAACAGGTGCGTCAGGGCCGGACCTTGCAAGGCTTTGTCGATTGCATCGACACCTGCGGTGAGTTGCTCAGTGAGCACGTGCCGCGCACCCATGCCCGCAACGAACTGCCCAACCGTTTGGTGATTCTGGACTGACAAAAGCGGGCGTATGGATTGGGGGGCCAGCCTCACACCTGTAGAATGCGTGGCATTGCGCAACGCGCTCCCCGCAACTCGAGGCACCGTTTTTCATGTCCGCCAGTCCTTCCGCTTCCACCGCGCCAGAGGCGCGCGCCCAGTTCCTTGAGCTGCTGAGCGCTGCCCTGCACGGCAATACCTTGGTCAAACTGGTGCTGGCGCGCCATGTGGGTGCCGATCAGACCCTGCAGCGGATCATCGCCAAGCCACTGCAGGTCAAGGGCCAGCCCTGCCTGTCATTGGTGTATCGCCACCAGACCCGTGACATCACCCGCAACCTGCCACTGGAGCAGGCCGAAGCGCTGGTTGCCGAGCTGCTGCCTGACAGCTTTCGCAATGCGCACCTGTTCGATGCGGACGGCGAAGTGCAGCTGACCTTCAGCAAGAAAGGCAAGCCCATGCTCCAGCGCCACGGCGCCCAGGCGCCGCGTGATGCGGCTGCGAGCAGTGGCCATGACCGGGAGAAAAAGCGTTACCTGGAGCTGTCGCGGCCCTTTTTGCGTGACCTGGGCGTGACCGATGCGCAAGGTGCGCTGATCCCGTCGATGTCGCGCAAGTGGAAGCAGATCAACAAGTTCATCGAGGTGTTCGAGCACGCCTTGGCCAGCGCGCCGCTGCCGGCCGAACAGGCCCTGCGCGTAGCCGACTTTGGCTCGGGCAAGGGTTACCTGACCTTCGCCATGCACGACTACCTGCGCAACACGCTGGGCCGCGATGCCCAGGTGACCGGCGTGGAGCTGCGCCAGGAGATGGTCGACCTGTGCAACGCCGCGGCCTCGCGCCTGGACCACCCAGGCCTTGAATTCCAGTGCGGCGATGTACGCAGCGTGGTGCCCGAAGCCATCGAGGTGATGATCGCCCTACACGCCTGCGACATCGCCACCGACTACGCCATCCACACCGGCATCCGCTGCAACGCCGCGATCATCATGTGCTCGCCGTGCTGCCACAAACAGATCCGCCCGCAACTGCACAGCCCAGGCTTGCTACAGCCGATGCTGCAGTATGGGTTGCACCTGGGGCAGCAGGCCGAGATGCTCACCGACAGCCTGCGAGCGCTGTACCTGGAAGCCTGTGGTTATGAAACCAAGGTGTTCGAGTTCATTTCGTTGGAACACACCAACAAGAACAAGATGATTCTCGCGGTGAAGCGCAAACAGCCGCTGGATAACGCGGCGCTGCTGGAGAAGATTGCGCAACTCAAGGGGTTTTATGGGGTGCAGGAGCATTGCCTGGAGACGTTGTTGCGGGGGGATGGGTTGATCTGAATGCTCGCTGAGCGCTGATCCTGAATGTGGGTAAGAAATTTCTCCAGAGCACCTCGCGACGGTGTTTGACGTGAAGAAGTCTGTAGTGTGGCGTGCACCTGTAAGGTACTCCTGGTTGTCGTTTGACAACCTTGTCATTGCGAGCCCACACTGGAGACAAGCTGATGTCACGCCCCAGTCATGCCAAGAAGGAGGTCGAACAGGCCTTGAGGCACGCGGAGTCACAGGGATGGAGAGTCGAGGTGGGCGGTGGGCATTGCTGGGGGAAGCTGTATTGCCCCCTCAACGACGCAGATTGCCGTTGTGGGGAATTCTGCATTACCAGCGTCTGGAGTACCCCAAAGAGCCCAGGCAACTTTGCACGCCAGCTACGGCGTGTGGTGGATAACTGTTCTGGCGGCAGGATGACGAAGGGCGCAGCACATGCTGCCGAGGAGCAGTAGCGATGGAATATGAGTTCACCCTGAAGTATCAACTGAACGAAAACGAAGATACCGATGCGCTGCTGGAGCGTCTGGCCAAGGCCGGTTGTGACGACGCTTTGGTTGGGGTAGGGCAGCCCGGTCGTTTGGCGCTGGCGTTTGTGCGCGAGGCTTCAACGGCCAGAGAAGCCATACATAGCGCCCTTGACGGTGTTCGTGAAGCAGTGCCTGCCGCGCGCCTGATCGAGGCAACCCCAGACCTCGTCGGGCTTACCGATGTAGCCGAAATGGTAGGCGTATCGCGCCAGAACATGCGTAAATTGATGCTCGCGCACAGCCATAGTTTTCCGGCACCTATTCACGAGGGCAGTACTTCGCTTTGGCACCTGGCTGAGGTTCTGGTCTGGTTACAGGCACGCGGAAGCTATGCTATCGGCCAGCAAACACTTGATCTGGCTCGCGTAGCGATGACGGTCAATGTATCGAGTGCCTATGAGCGGGTCTTTGGCCATTCAACGAACCTGGCCTGTTGAACCTAAGCCCAAGCTCACCTCAACGCCGAGCAGCCGGCACCTCGATCGCCAAGTCAGCCAACCCCAACGGGTGCGTACTCGCATCGAAAAAGTGCAGCGCAGTCGCCGGCAAATCCCCGAACCGGTCGATGAAGTGCTGCTTCTGATTGATCACCGACGCCTCCCCCAACGGCCGAATGGCAATCGACAAATGGCGAGGTTGTGCCTGCCGAACCGCCTCGACCAGGTGCTGGTCACTGCTGTCCAGATGCTGCCCGAACAGGCATAGTCCCTGGCTCTCCTGCGCCAATTGCGCCAAGCACCAGCTGAGGTAGTCCGAGTGGCGAATGGCGCGCAGCTTTTCGTCGCTGCGGTCTTCATTGATGAACAAGGGCACTTCCCCCGGAATGTTCACGGCAAAGCCATCGAGCAACTCGGCGCTCTCTGCGCTGCGTTGGCGGGTGGTGCCATCCGGCAGTTTCAGCAGGTGCAGGCCGCCATGCAGGTGCAGCACGCGGGTGCCTTCACTGCGGGTGCGGCGTACGTCGAAAAAGCCTTGCTCGTCGAACAGCTCGGCAAAACCTTGGGGGGCGTGCTGCACGGCCCAAGGCACGATCAGGTCGTAGTTGCTGGTGTAGATGTTGCGATAGCCGCGCAAGGCCTGGTTCAGCATGGCCAGCGTGGCGGCTGGCATCAAAGGCCATGGCAGGTGCACTGTGCGTACGGCATGAATCAGCGCTTCCTTAATCGAGTAGTAGCGGTTCAGCGGTGCCGTGGAGTTGATGGCCAGGGCCGCGTTGACGCGCACCGTGCTGTTGAGGGCGCTGAGCACGGGCTCGAACAATTCGGTGGCGAGTGACTTGAACAAGGCTTGGTCGCTGATCGCCAGGCCTTTTTTGCGGCCCGCGCGCTGCGCTTCCTCGAACAGCGAGAAATAGCCAAACGGCTTCCACAGTGCACGGCTGGCGCCGTTGCCCAGCAGCAGGGCGTCGCAAGGGTGGCGTTGGTCGAGTTCTGGCCAGGGGGTGAGGTAAGCGTCAAGTGCGGGCATGCGGGGTCCGTTGGGCGGAGCGGAAAACGGGGCGACTGTAGCATGTCATTCAAGCGCGAGGTGATTGAGGCTGGCGAGGACAAGAAGTCATGTGTGAGAATGATACGGATTCCTATTAGCGACGCTCACCTTCAATGACATCCTTTTCCACACCCTGGAGCGGCCCTGCGCCGGCCTTGCAGGCGGTCGTCGATGATCTGCTGGCCAACTACAGTGACCTGCGTCGCTACCTCAGCGGGCGCCTGCGCAACCCCGACGACGCCGCTGACATCGCTCAGTCCAGCTTTGCCCAGGCCTATGCCCACGCGCTGAATGCGCCGGTACTCAATGCGCGCGCGTTGTTGTTCCAGGCGGCGCGTAACTTGTGCATCGATCAGTACCGACGGCGCAGCACCGAGTTGGCGGCGCTGGAGGATTGGCTGGTGCGCGTCGACGGCTTGAGCCCCAGCGTCGAGGACATCCTGATCGCGCGCGAGCAGTTGCAGCAACTGATTGCACTGATCGAGCGCATGCCGCGCCTGCGCCGCGAAGTGTTCGTGCGGGTGCGGCTGTATGGCCAGAGCCACCGCGAAGTGTGTGAGGCGCTGGCGCTGTCAGCCAAGTCGGTGGAATTGCACATCGCCCGCGCGGTGTTCGACCTCTCCGAACTGCGCCTGGCCAGCCGCCATGGCTGACCCGGTTGCCGCACGCAAGGTGCAACAGGCCTTGGTCTACCTCGCGGCGATGCATGGCGACGACCCCACGCGTGTGCGCGAAGCCAGCGGCCAGGCGCTGCGCTGGCGGCGTAAGAGCGACGAACATGAGCGCGCCTGGCTTGAGGCCGAGCAGCGCTGGCAACTGGTGCATCGCCTGGCGCCGCAATTGCGCGGTGCCCTTCAGCCGCAGCCGCATGACCCGAGCCGTCGGCGCCTGCTGCGCCAGGGCGGCGCGTTGGCGGTACTGCTGGCAGCAGGTGGCTGGCTGGGCTGGATGTGGCAGCGCACCGCTGCATTCCACCAAGACCTGCAGACCGCGCACGGCGAACAGCCCCGCAGCCTGGCCTTGCCCGATGGCAGCCAACTGCTGGTGGCGGCCGAGAGCAACCTGCGTATCCGCTTCGACCACGGCCAGCGCCAGGTGATGCTGCTGCACGGCAATGTCTTCTTCGACGTTGCCCATGAGCGCTGGCGGCCCTTCCATATCAGCACCCGTGTGGGCAGTGTGCAGGTGCTGGGCACCGCCTTCACGGTCAGCGACCGGGGTGACCGGGTGTTCGTGGCGGTGGCCCGCGGCCGGGTTCAGGTGCGTGACCTGCACGGTGGCGAGCGCACCCTTGGCGCTGGCGAACGCGTCTGCATTGATGGTCAGGGGCGCCTGAGCAACCTGCATGCGCAGGGGCAGCTCGGCCCGGACGTCGACCATTGGCAACGCGGTTGGTGGTCTTACACCGACCAGTCGCTGCGTGAAGTGATCGGCGAGCTCAATGCCTATCTGCCGCGGCCCGTGCTGCTGGCGCCGGAAGTCGCCGAACTGAAGCTGACCGGCAGCTTCCCCAGCGACCAGCCGCAGAAACTGCTGGATGCGTTGCCACGCATTCTGCCGGTGCGCCTGAGCGAACGGCAGGGCAGGGTGGAACTGTTGGCGCGCTGAAAAAAGTTTTGAGGGGTAAGCCGCTGGAGCGGCGTCATCAACGGTGAACCCCTCCAAGAGCAAGGACCCTTCATGTCGTTCGCCTCCACCCGTTTATCCGTGCCACTGCGCCACCTGGCCCTGGCCTGTGCCTTGGGCAGCCTGTTGTCGCCGGGCATGGCCCTGGCTGACAGCCAGCCACTGGCCCTGGATTTTCCGAGCCAATCGCTGGAAACCACGGTGCACGCGCTTGCCCGCCAGTCCGGTGTGGCCATTGCCGCTGACAGCCGGGTACTCGCGGGCCGCACTGCGCCAGCCCTGCATGGGCGCTTCAGCGTGCTGCAAGCCTTGCAGCAGTTGCTGATCGGCACCGACCTGGTGGCCGAGGAGCACAACGGCGTGGTGACCCTGCGCAGCACCGCCGAGCACGGCGCCTTGACCCTCGGCGCCACCAACGTCAACGCCGCCGGTTTCAACAGTGAACTGCCCGAGGCCTACAGCGGCGGCCAGGTGGCGCGCGGTGCACGGCTTGGCATGCTGGGCAATCGCGACATCATGGACACGCCGTTCAACATCACCGCCTACACCGCCAAGACCATCGCCGACCAGCAGAGCGGCACGGTTGGCGCCGTGCTGCGCAATGACCCGTCGATCCGCTTCAGCACCGGCGAAGGCCATGCCTACGAGAACTTCATGATCCGTGGCTACGGCCTGGAATCCTCGGAGCTGGCGGTAAATGGCCTGTACGGCCTGGCGCCGGATGGCCATGTGCCGACCGAATTCCTCGAACGGGTCGAAGTGCTTAAAGGCCCAAGCGCATTGCTCAGCGGCATGGCGCCCAATGGCGGGGTGGGCGGCAATGTCAACCTGGTACCCAAGCGTGCCGGCGATGCCCCACTGACCCGGCTGACCACAAGCTACGTCTCCGACGGCTACTTTGCCCAGCACATCGACGTGGCCCGACGCTTTGCGGATGGGCGCTTGGGTGTCCGCTTCAATGGGGTGTATGGCAGTGGCGACATGGGCGTCGACGAACAGTCGAAGGACCGCACGCTGGCCGCCCTGGCGCTGGATTACCGAGGTGACGACTTCAAGCTCGAATTGGATGCCTACGAGACCCATGAGAAACTCGACAACGGCAGCCCGATGATGGCGGGCTTCAGCGAGTTGGGCTACGTGACCAAGGCGCCCAAGCCCGATACCAACGTGCTGGAAGGCATCTATGCCAAACAAGTCAGCAAGGCAGTGGTGCTGCGTGGCGAGTACCAGCTCAACGACGACTGGACGGCATTTGCCAGTGTGGGTGGGGCGCGCACGTACTACGACGGCTTCCTGAACGGCACCCGCATCCGAGTACAGGCGGCCGATGGCAGCGCCAAGGGGCAGACATACAACCAGGCCGGCTACACCCACAGCCTGGCCAGCGAGGCCGGCCTGCGTGGCAACTTCATGACGGGGCCGGTCACCCACCAGCTGGTGTTGACGACGTCGCTGCTGCACCAGGACATCGGCCGAGCGCCCACGGTCACCGGCGCCACCTACGACACCAACCTCTATCGCCCGGTCAAAGGGGTGATTGCCGGTGATCACGGCTCGAACGACAAGACCGGCGACAATACCTTGTCCAGCTTCGCCCTGGCCGACACCCTTGGCTTCTTCGACGAGCGTGTGTTGCTGACTCTGGGGGCGCGTGCCCAGCGGGTTCGACAGAAGATGAGCAAACCAACGGCCTATGACGAACGCAAACTGACCCCGGCCTTTGGCATCGTGGTCAAGCCTTGGGATGCGCCGGTGTCGCTGTACGCCAACTACATCGAAGGCCTGACCCAAGGTGGCACGGTGACCGAGGTGGGGGCCCTGAACAAGGACGAGCAATTTGCGCCGTACGTGGCCAAGCAGATGGAAGCGGGCGTGAAGTGGGACCTGGGCACGTTCAGCCATACCCTGGCAGTGTTCCAGATCGAGAAACCCAGCATGGTCAAGAACACCCGCGGCGACACCTTCTGGTACACCGATGATGGCGAGCAGCGCAACCGTGGCGTGGAATGGAACATGTTCGGTGAAGCCGCCCCTGGCGTACGCCTGCTGGGCGGGGTGACCTACACCCGCGCCGAACTGAGCAAGACGGCCAACGGTACCCTGGATGGCAACACCGCCCGCGGTGTACCGGCCTGGTCGGCCAACCTCGGCGCCGAGTGGGACCTGCCCTGGGTCGATGGCCTGACCCTGACGGCACTGGGCATTCACAGCAGCTCGCAGTACCTGGACGACGAGAACACGCTGAAAATCCCACAATGGACGCGCTACGACCTGGGCGCGCGCTACGCCACCCGCGTGCTGAGCAAGGACGTGACCCTGCGCGCCAGCCTGGAGAACGTCGAGAATCGTGCCTACTGGGCGGGGGTGTTCAACCCGGGGTATGCCACCGTCAGCGAACCGCGCACCTTGAAGCTGTCCGCCAGCGTCGACTTCTGAGGTGCGCATGAACCGCATCTCTCTCATCCGTTGCGCCTTGCTGCTGGCCTTGACCAGCGCCGTGGCGCAGGCTGCAAGCGAAGCCACGCTGCGGCCCGGTCAGGCTGTCAACGGCCAGGCCGTGGCGGCAGGCAGCACGGTCTGGCACGTTGGGCTCAAGGCGGGCGACCTGGTGCGCGGCCGGGTCGACGGCGACGTCAGCCTGCGCCTGCTGGACCCGCAGGGCAGGCCCTTGCGCCTGTTGATCGACGGCCAGGACCAGCCGCGCGCGTTCATCTTTGTCGCCGACAGCCCGGGTGCATATGGCTTGCGTGCAGAGCCACTGGACGGGCGCCCGGGCGCCCCTTTCAGCCTGCGTCTGGAGCAGGTACTGGCGCGTGCCGAGCAGCAGCAAAGCCCACCACGGTTGGCCAGCCCGGCCCTGGCCGAGTTGGCCGGGCAGCTTGCCCAGGGCGGTGATACCGAGGCGTTCTGGAACGCGCGAAAGGCCCAGGGCACGCCACTGGTCGAGCGGCTACCGGGCCAGCCGCAGCAGCGCCTGGTAACGTTTCTGTGGCGCGGCGCCCAGCACAATGTGCGGATGTTCGGCGCGCCTTCGGGCCGTCACGAAGCGCTGCAACGGCTTGGCACCAGCGATGTCTGGTACGCCAGTTTCGAGGTCCCGGCCAGCACCCGGCTCAGCTACCAAATGGCGCCTGATGTGCCACCGTCGGATGACCGCCGGGTGATTCTTGCCACCACGCGCCGCGACCCGCTCAACCCTGCCACCTTCGCCGACAGCAGCGGTGATGCCTGGCTGTCGCGTTCACGCCTGGAATTACCGGATGCGCCGCCGCAACCCTGGGTAGCCGAGCGGCCGGGTATCGCCCGTGGCACGCTCGAACGCAAGCGCCTGGCCAGCGACGAGCTGGGCAACACGCGCGATGTCTACCTGTACCGACCGGCTGGCTGGCGCCCGGGTGCTGCAGGCCAGGCCTTGCTGGTGCTGTTCGATGCCCACGCCTATACCCGCCAAGTGCCTACGCCGACCCTTCTCGACAACCTGATCGCCGATGGCCTGATCCCGCCCACGGCAGCCATCATCATCGCCAACCCCAGCGACCTCAGCCGCCAGCAGGAGCTGCCACCCAACCCACGGTTCGCCCGCTTCATGGCTGAAGACCTGATGCCCTGGGCGCGACAACACGGCTTGAGTGCACCCGCGGCCCGTACGGTCATCGCCGGCTCCAGCTACGGGGGGCTGGCCGCGTCCTACCTGGGCCTGATGCACTCTGAGCTGTTCGGCAATGTGCTGAGCCTGTCGGGGTCGTACTGGTGGGCCAAGGACGGGGAAGAGCCAGGCTGGCTGACCCGTGAGTACGTCCAGGCAACCCCCAAGCCGCTGCGTTTTTACCTGCAATCGGGGCTGTTCGAAGGCCCGACGATTCTGGATACCAACCGCCACCTGCGCGATGTGTTGCGTGCCAAGGGCTATGCGGTGGAAGCGGTGGAGTACCCCGCGGGGCATGATTACCTGCAATGGCGCGGGTCACTGCCGTGTGGCCTGGTGAGCCTGATCGGCAGGCCGGGTGAGGCCAGTTCCCAGGCGTGCGGGCCCCAGTAGCCCAAGGGCCTGCTCAATACGCCAAGGCCTTGAGCACATGCTCAGGGTCGTTGCGAATCGCCCGCAGCAGTGCTTTGGCGGGGCCCGTAGGCTCTCTGCGACCTTGCTCCCAGTTTCGCAGGGTCGCAACCTGAACATCGATCATCTCGGCAAACCGAACCTGAGAGAGCCCCGTTGACTTACGGATGCTTCTGACCTGCAGCGCATCAATGTCAAATAGTCGGGAGGGCACCTGCCGTCCTTGGACAATTTCATCCATTTGCTGGACGCTTTCCATCAGCTCTTCAAAGAATCGGCTCATGCATGCCTCCAGTTTTCGATGATGTTTTTCAGGGATTTTCGCTGTTCAGCGGACAAGTCAGGCTGCTCGTTCTTTGGGTAGATGTAGAGCATGGCAATGTGTGATTTGCTGATGAAATGGTAATAGATGACTCTGGCTCCGCCGCGTTTTCCATGCCCCTTGGCAGCGATGCGCACCTTGCGTAGCCCACCTGTTCCTTCAATCAGGTCTCCAGCCTCAGGTTGGGCCATCAGCCTGATCTGGAGAAGTCGATATTCGTCATCCTCAAGCAGGTCTTTCACACGCTTTGTGAACAGAGGGGTTTCAGTAAAAAGCATAGCAGGATATACGCCATTGGCGTAGTCGCTGGTCGCCCAGCTCTACAGGGGAAAGGGGATCCCGTCGCATCAATCAAGCGTGGGTTAGCGAGGCTAACGCATGATGCTCCAACTGACGGATCGTCTCTTTCCCTCATGCATGTAGTCTTGTTCCTTATTCAGTGCCTTCGGCACGACTCCTGTTCCGCCACACCCGATACGCGCGGATCCCGGCGCGTACCGAGCCGAACAGCAGTTTGTCCTCCATCTCCCGTGCCATCCCTGAGCGCACCAGCATGCGCAGGAAGGTGCCGCGGGCGCGGGCGATGGCGAAGAAGATGCCTTGGGCAGCCAGGGTGTCGCGCACTTCGCGCAGCGCGGCAATGCCGCTGACGTCGATGCTGGTCACCGCTTCGGCATCGAACAGCACGACCTTGGGCTGGGCCTGGCTCTGCACGGCTTCCAGCAGGCGCATCTTGAAGTAGTCGGCGTTGAAGAACAGGATCGCATCGTCGAAGCGGTACACCACCAACCCCGGTACGGTGCGGGCGTCCTTGAATTTGCGGATGTCGACTTGGCCCTCGGTGCCCGGCAGCCAGCCCAGCACTGCGTCGGTGGGCTGGTAGATGCTGTACAGCAGGCGCAGGATCGCCAGGGTCACGGCAAACACGATACCCGGCAGCACGCCCAGGCCCAGCACGCCGACCGTGGTCAGCAGGCAGAGCCAGAACTCGAAGCGGCTCAGGCGCCGGATACTCTTCAACGACTTGATGTCGATCAGCCCCCAGCCCGCCATCAGCAACACGGCCCCCAGCGCTGCCTGGGGGATCCAAGCCATGGGGGCGGTGAAGAACAGCAGGATCAGGGCGATCACCAGCGCAGCGATGATGCCGACCAGCTGGCTCTTGCCGCCGACCATGTCGTTGACTGCGGTACGCGAGTCGGCGCCACTGATGGCAAAGCCTTGGGACATCCCGGCTGCCAGGTTGCTCACCCCGAGCGCCACGAACTCATGGTTGGCGTTGATAGCGTAGCCATGGCGTGCGGCAAAACTGCGCGCTGTGAGCATGGCGCTGCAGAAACTGACGGTGGCAATACCCAGGGCGTCGCGCAGCAGGCTTTTCATTTCTGCCAGGTTGCTTTGTGGCCAAGCCAGTTGCGGCATGCCGGCCGGTACCGGGCCGAGGATGGCGACACCGAAGCGGTCCAGGCCGAACAGGCCTACCACAACCGTGAACAGCGCCACCGCCACCAGCGCCGCCGGTAGCCGTGGGTAGCGCTGCGGTAGCCAGATCAGCAGCGCCAGCGCGGACAGGCCGATGGCCAGGGTCACCCCATGAATCTCGCCCAGGCGCTGGAGGAAGTTGACCAGGCTCAGGATGAACCCATCGCCCTCGATCTTGAACCCGACCACCTTGGACAACTGCCCGGCGATCAGGCTCAGGCCAATGCCATTGAGGTAGCCGATCAGGATCGGCCGTGAGAAGAAGCTGGCGATGAACCCGGCCCTGGCCAGGCCCGCCCCGATCAGCATCACGCCCACCAGCACGGTGACAATTACCGACAGCTCGGCAATACGCTGCGGGTCGCCCAGCGCCAACGGTGCCACGGCCCCGGCGATCATCGCGCAGGTGGCGGCATCCGGGCCGACCATCAGCTGACGCGAGCTGCCGATCAGCGCATACACCATCATCGGCAGCACGCAGGCATACAGGCCATATTGCGGCGGCAGGCCGACGATTTGTGCGTAAGCGATGGCGATGGGGATCTGGATAGCCGCCACCGAAAGCCCAGCCTGCAGGTCGGCATGAAACCACTCACGGCGGTAGTGCAACAGGTTGGCGAGGCCAGGTAGCCAGCGGGACAGAAACATGCGCGGTCCTTTCGAAATGTTTCACGAATCCCTCAAGCATATGCGCTTCAAGCCGTTTCGCTTGCAAGCGGATTCGCCGGCCGCGCATTCAAGCGCAACGGCTGGGAAGTGGCCATGGGCCAGATCAACAAAAGGGGCATGAAAACGAATAGGCAGAAACGAAAAAAGGAGCCGAGGCTCCTTTTGACAGCGATGACGTTACTGGAACGCCATGCGGGAATGCGAGGTGGAGCGGGTAGAGGGAATCGAACCCTCAACTAAAGCTTGGGAAGCTTTCGTTTTGCCACTAAACTATACCCGCGTCTGCGTTCGACTTTTTACCAGAACCCTCATCGAATTAGAAGCCCAAGTTATAAAAAGGGCTATAAAAAAGCTTGTCGGCGACCCATAGCCTGCGGGTAATGGGCTACAGGACGCCGAGGCGCTCAGATGGCCAGTGCATGCTGCCCCTGTACGTGCTGGTAGCGTTGACGTGGCTCACGCACGGTCGGCTTGAGGAAGCCGAGCAGCGCACTGCGGGTGTCTTCGCAGGCCGCCTTGGTCTCCATGTCGAGGAAGTGCCCAGCATCGCGAATCACGCTGAAGTGGCTCTTGCCCACATGGCGACCAAACTCGCGTGCATCTTCAGCCGTGGTGTACTCATCGCGGTCGCCGTTGATGAACAGCACCGGGATATCGATGTTGCGCGCACCACTCAATGCCCGTTCCAAGTCATGTTGCAGCACTTCGTTGATGTGGAAGTGCATCTGCGCGTACTCGTGGCTGTCCAGGCTGCTCACGTGGCGATAGTTGAAGCGCTTGAACAGCGACGGCAGGTGCTTGCCGATGGTGTCGTTCACCAGATTGCCGACCTGGTAGCGATCACAGGCGGCCAGGTACTGGCAGCCACGGTCCAGGTAGTCGCGCATCGGCTCGTTGATCACCGGCGAGAACGAGCTGACCACGGCCTTCTTCACTCGCCGCGGCTGGTGCGCCAGCGCCAGCAGCGTGCTCGCACCGCCCCACGAAAACGACATCACGTGATCGGCCTGGAAGTGCTCGATCAGCTCAAGGAGGATATGCGCCTCGGTCTCCTTGGTGATCAGCCGTTCCTGGCGGTTGTGCGGTTTGGATTTGCCGGCGTACGGCTGGTCGAACAGCACGACGTTGAATTGTGGGTGCAGGTTCCGCACTGTCTGGGCGAACGAGGCCGTGGTGGCCAGCGAACCGTTGATCAAAATGATCGTCTTCTCGGCTTCATCCGCGCGATGGAACTCCGTGTAAACCCGATACTGACCTTGGATATCAAGTACAGCGATTTCTGGCCTCATGTCATCGACTCCTGGCGCAAAAAGGGTATTCGCGTCACCTAGGGTGCACGTTCTTTATGACAGGTAGGCATTTGCCTTGAAGAGTAACCGCGGGCCCTGTGTCGATCCTTGGCACACATGTCGACGGTATTGTTTTTGGCGGGCAATTTGCCGTGCCCCAAAGCATCTAGGCGTTGGGTGGCCGGCAAAAAGGTGTCTTCGACTGCGGGCGTGACTCATGAGTCACATGCAGACTGACGATTTGGATTCAAGCAGTGGGCTGGGGATCCTGCAAGTGCCGTTGGGGGAAAAATGTGACTTGGGCCGCCGGGCGGTCGTGTGACACTGCCAGTGTTGCCTTTTCTGGCCTCTTCGCGGGCAAGCCCGCTCCCACAAGATCTCCACAGCGCTGGAAGCCTGTGCAGTACCTGTGGCTCCCACAGGACTCCACAGCTTTGGAAGCTTGTGCAGTACCTGTGGGAGCGGGCTTGCCCGCGAAGAGGCCAGTGCAAACACCCTAGACCGAGGCGATTTCCTCGGTCGTCAACGCCCTGAATGCCCCCGGTGCCAACGCCGGATCCAGGCGAATCGCGCCCATGCTTTCGCGGTGCAGCCCCACCACCTTGTTGTCGAAATGGCCAAACATGCGTTTGACCTGGTGGTACCGCCCCTCCACGATTGCCAACCGAGCCTGGCGGGGGCCCAGAATGTCGAGTTGGGCGGGCAGGGTGGTAAGGTTTTCGAAGGCGAAATACAGGCCTTCGTGGAACTTGGCAGCATAATGCTCGCCAATCTCGTCCTCGGTCTCGACCAGGTAATGCTTGGGCAGTTTGGTCGTTGGTTGGGTCAGGCGACGCGACCATTGGCCGTCGTTGGTCAGGATCAGCAGGCCGGTGGTGTTGAAGTCCAGGCGCCCGGCGATGTGCAGGTCGTCGCGCAGTTCGGCGGGCAGCAACTCGAGGACCGTGGGGTGTTGTGGGTCCTGGGTGGCGCTGACGCACCCGGTCGGCTTGTTGAGCATCAGGTAGCGCGCCGGCCGCCCGGCCTGCAGCAGTTGCTCATCCACTTCGACGCGGCTGAACTCACGCACGTCCGTCAACGGGTCGACCGCCACTTGGCCATCGACCCGCACGCGGCGCTGCACCAGCAGCAGGCGAACGTGCTGGCGGTTGTAGCAGGGCAGGTTGGCAAGAAAACGATCGAGGCGCATGGGGAACAGGGCTAAAGTCGAAGGCCGCGCAGTCTAGCGCTTTGTGCCGGGCGGCGCTGCCTGCAGTTGCGCTTCGACCGCTGCGCAGCGCGGGCACAGGCAGGCCTTGTCACGCAACTCGGCGGGCAGGGCCTGGAGCACGGCGGGGTCGATGGTCACGCTGTAGCACCAACAGGCCTGCGTGGCGCTGCGGGGGTCGGCCAGGCTGCACTGGTTGAGGGCACCGCAGGCGGGGCAGTGCTGGCTGTCATTCATGGTCGGGTCCGGAAACTTCACTGCAGACGCGGTTGCGGCCGGCCTGCTTGGCACGATAGAGCGCACGGTCGGCGCGGGTCAGCAGGGCATGCAAGGTATCGCCCGGTTGCAGGCTGCTCAGGCCGATGCTGGTGGTCAGCCGCAACGGTCGGTCGTCGTAGCTGAAGGTCAGCTGTTCGGTGCGGCGGCGGATTTTTTCCGCCACTTCCACCGCTTGCCGGCCTTCTTCCTCTCGCAGCAGCACGATGAATTCCTCACCGCCCCAGCGGCAGAGTATATCCGACTGGCGCAGGCTGCCCTGCAGCACATTGGCGAACTGGCGCAGCACTTCGTCGCCGGCCAGGTGGCCATGGGTGTCATTGAGCACCTTGAAGTGGTCAAGGTCGATCAACAGGGCCACCAGCGGGCCGCTGTCGCGCTGGGCCTCATGCAGGGCCTGGGCAGCCAGCAGGTCGAAGCTGCGCCGGTTGGGCAGGCCGGTGAGGCTGTCGAGGGTGGCCAGTGCCTCGGTGCTGGCCTGGTGGCGCTTGACCATCGCATGCACCAGTAACAGCACCACCAGGGTAATCATCGCGCAGATTGCCAGGTTCAGGTACAGCGAGTGGCGGATGCGGTCCAGGGTACCGGTTTCGCGCTTGTCCACCAGCAGGTACCAGTCCAGCTCGGGCAGGTGCCGCACATTGAGAAAGTGGCTGTGGTTGTCGCTGTCGCGGTATTCGTGGCTGCCTTCGCCAGGTACCGGTTGCTGTGCCAGCAGGTCGCTCAGCTCGGGGTTGTCGCTCAGCGGCTGGCCGACGCGCAAACCGTGGGGGCCACCTTCGGAGCCGGTCAGCAGGACTTTGCCCTTGGCATCGGTGAACAGTACCGAGCGCTGGTAGCGGCGCTGGTACTCGTCGATCAGTTTGACCACCGACGACACACTCAAGCCCACCCCGGCCGCGCCGATGAAGCGGTGTTGGTAGTCCAGCACCTGATAGTTGATGAACACCGTCAGGCTGTCCTGGTTGGCCATGTCCAGGTCGACGTTGATCTCATAGGGCGCCTTGAGGTCGCGCAGGCGAAAGTACCAGGCATCGCGCCAGCTGCCGGGCGTGATCTGCTTGAGTACGCCCTTGGCCTGGTAGTAGGTGAGGCTGCGGTCGGAGACGAAGAATGAGGTGAAGATGTCCTGCTTGCCCATGATCTCGCCCAGGTAGCGGGTGATGCGCTGGGTGTCCTGCTCACCGGACAGTACCCAGTCCCGCAAGAAGGTGTCCTGGGCCATCATCGAGGCGATCAGCACAGGGCGGATCAGGTCTTTCTGGATTTCCGAATAGACCGTGTCGGAGGTCAGTGGCAATTCGGTATTCACGATGCCATCGCGAATGGCACTGCGTGAGGCGAAGTAGCTGAGCAGGGAAGTGGCGAGAAAGCCGCTGGCCAGCAGCATCAGCAGGGTGACGATCAGCGAACGCTGCGAAAACAGAGCGGAACGTGCAGGCATGATCTTCCCGTGATGTGTGCCAAGGCGGTCATTCTAGTGAGATGACCGGTAAATGACTGCAAGTTTTTCAGGGTTATCGCACCTGTTTCAAATTATTGCAAAAATGGCACTGCACCTCGGTATGGCGGTCTTATTCGGTGTCGATGAACGCGTTTTGCATCGACGCTCGCCAGCGCCGCTGTTCGGGCACTCCAGCGGTCCAGGAGGCCGCCATGTCCTATCGAATGCTGTTGATCGCCCTGTTGGGTCTGATGACGTCTGCCTGCGCCCCTTACTACGGCGGCGGGGGCTACTACCGATCGGATTACTACGCCACCGACCGTTATGTGTCGCCGGGGTATTACCGATACGACCGCTACTATGTAACGCCGCAGCCGCGTTACTACTACCAGCCTGCTCCACGTTATTACCGCCCGGCGCCGGTGCCGCAGTACAGGCCCCACCCGCAGCCAGGCATGAACCAGTGGCATGGCAACCCGCGGTATGACTACGGCAATCGCCAGCGCTATGACTATGGGCGGGACCGTGATCGCCATGATTATCGTGATGGCAGCCAGCGTTATCAGAACGATCGTTGGCATTCCAACGGGCGAGGGGATCGCGACCGCCGGCCAGATGGCGGCCGGGGGCAGGGCCGCAACTGGCAGCGGTAAGATGCCAGAGGGGGCCCCAAGCGGTAATGCTGTTCACTTAAGAATGCCGGGGCCGCTCTGCGGCCCATCGCGGCACAAGGCCGCTCCCACACCGACCGCGTTATGCCTCTATTTACAGGGCATGCGCGAACACTGTGGGAGCGGCCTTGTGCCGCGATGGGCCGCAAAGCGGCCCCAATACAGGCGATGGATAACTTAAGTGAACAGCATTACCCCAAGCGGCCCCTTTTTATGGCTCAAGCCAAATCCGCCAGTGGATGGCGCCCCTCCCAGACCTTGGCAAAATGCGCCTCGACCACCGCCGCTGGTACCTGTGCCACATCCGGCCAGTGCCAGCGCGGCTGATTGTCTTTGTCCAGCAGGCGCGCGCGCACCCCTTCGCTGAATTCCGGATGACGGCAGCAATTCAGGCTCATGCCGAACTCCATCTGGAATACCTGCGCCAATGACAGGTGCCGGGCCCGGCGGAGCTGTTCCCACACCAAGTGCGCGGTCAACGGGCAGCCCTCATGCAGGCGTCCACCCGCTTCGGCCAGCAGAGGGTCGTTGTGATATTTCAGGCCTTGCAGCGCATGCCACGCGCCGGCGGGGTCGGCGACATCCAGCAGCTCATCGATCACTTGGCGCCGGGGCAGCCATTGTGCCTCGGGTAGCTCCTCGCAGGCGCGATGCTGCTCAGCCTTGAGCAGGCTGTTGAGCTGCAACTCGGTCTGCTCCTGCCAGTTCAGCTGCAACAACTCTTCGATCAGCTCCTCCTGCTGGTGCTCGCCGAAGCAACGATCGGCGAGCCCCAGGTCGAGGGCATCGCGGGCATTGATCGGGGCACCGGTCAGCCCCAGGAACAGCCCCAGCTTGCCCGGCAGGCGGGCGAGGAACCAGCTGGCACCGACGTCGGGGTAGAGGCCGATGCTGATCTCTGGCATCGCCAGCCGGCTGCTGGGCGTGACAATGCGCACATTGGCGCCTTGCAGCAGTCCCATGCCGCCACCCAGCACATGCCCGTGCCCCCAGCACAGCAGCGGCTTGGGGTAGGTGTGCAGCAGGTAATCGAGGCGATACTCGGCCGCGAAGAAGGTGGCGGCCAGCGGCGGCACGCTGCCCGGGTGATCGCGGCAAGCCTGGGCCAGCGCCCTGACGTCGCCCCCGGCACAGAACGCCTTGGCGCCATTGCCTCGCAGCAGCACGCAGACCACACCAGGGTCGCGGGCCCAGGCGTGCAACTGCTCGCCGAGCACTTCGATCATTCTCAGGTTCAGCGCATTGAGCGCCTTGGGTGCATCCAGGGTGGCGATGCCGATACAGGCGCCATCGGCACCGGTGAGTACCTCGCAATGAATAGACATGGACTACCTCTCGCAGGTCATCGCACAAGTATGGCCTGCCTGCGGGATCATGCCGGTCGTCGGTCGGATCGTTTGACAAGCGGAGGAGGCTTACCTAGTGTCGCGCCATTGTTTACGGATGGCCCCATGACTGACGACGATCGCATCAAACTCGAACCCAGCTGGAAAGCCGCATTGCGCGACGAATTCGACCAGCCCTACATGCATCAGCTGCGCGAATTCCTGCGCCAGGAGCACGCGGCCGGCAAAGAGATCTACCCACCGGGCCCGCTGATCTTCAATGCCCTTAACTCGACGCCGTTACAGCAGGTCAAGGTGGTGATCCTCGGCCAGGACCCGTATCACGGCCCAGGCCAGGCCCATGGCCTGTGCTTCTCGGTGCAGCCGGGCATCGCCACGCCGCCGTCGCTGGTCAATATCTACAAAGAGCTGCAGCGCGACCTGAACATTCCGATCGCCAGCCACGGCTACCTGCAGAGCTGGGCCGAGCAAGGCGTGCTGCTGCTCAACACGACCATGACCGTGGAACGCGCCAATGCGGCTTCACATGCCAAGAAGGGCTGGGAGTTCTTTACCGACCGGGTCATCCAGGTGGTCAGCGAGCAGTGCCCGAACGTGGTGTTTCTGCTGTGGGGCGCGCATGCCCAGGGCAAGCAGAAGCTGATCGATGGCACCAAGCACCTAGTGCTGAAGTCGGTGCATCCGTCGCCCTTGTCGGCGTATCGGGGCTTCCTCGGTTGCGGGCACTTCAGCCGGGCCAACAGCTTCCTCGAACAGCGTGGGTTGGCACCGATCAACTGGGCCTTGCCGCCGCTTTGATGGCATGAAACACCGCGAAGCAGGCGGCGCGGTGTTTCAGGCTTTTCCTGCATTCCAGCGCCGGAACAGCGGCTCTGCCAAAAACAACACGAGCAATAAGCGCATTACCTGCAAGGCCGTCACCAACGGCACCGACAGCTGCAGGGTCTCCGCCGTCAGGCTCATCTCCGCAATCCCGCCGGGCATCATCCCCAGGGTCAGCGAACGCAGGTCTAGCGCCGTCATCACGCTCAACCCCCACGCTGCGCTGCCGGCAATCAACATGCACAGCGCCGTGGCCAGCAACGTACGGCCCAAAAACGAAGGTGCGCGGCGGAAAAACGCGCGGTTGAAGTGGCAGGCCAGGCCGCTGCCAATCAGCCACTGGCCGATTTGACTGGCGCCATCAGGCAGGCCGATCTGCAGGTTGCCCGCCAGGCTAACCGTCGCCGCTACCAGCAGCGGCCCGAACAGCCAGGGGTTGGGCTGGCGCAACCGCTGCCAGATAAAGCCCGCGGCTATACCCAGCGGGGCGATCAACGCTAGCCAGCCCCAGCTCACACTGCCGGCATGATTGAGCGGTACGCCGTCACCCATCAAGAACTTGAACAGCGCCGGTACGCACAGCACCACTGCCAACACACGCAGGCTTTGCGCCGCCGCCACCTGGCTGAGCACCGCGCCATTGCGCGCGCCCAGGTTGACCATCTCACCCGAACCGCCCGGCATGCTGGCGAAGAAGGCGGTTGCGCGGTCTTCGCCGGTACGTCGCAGCAACCACACGCTGATCACGCTGGACAGGGTAGTAAACAGCGCGCCAAAGAAGATCAGCAGAAAGTGGCTGCCCACCTGTTCGATCACGGCGGGGGTGAAGTGCAGGCCGATGCCCAGGCCGATGATGCATTGCCCGCATTTGCGCCCATTGGGGATTTCCGACAGCTGCCAGGGGGTCAGGCAGCGCACCAGGATGATCGCCAACAACGCGCCGACCATCCAGGGCAAAGGCCAGCCGACCTTGCTGGCGAGATACCCGCCAGCAAGGCCGACCAGCCCGGTCGCCCAATACAGGGGCAACGACCGATCAGGCATCAGCCATGGCCCGGCGCTGCAGGCTGCGCTTGCGCCAGATACGCAGCAGCGGCAGGCACAGCATGCACACCACCAGTACCCACACGCCCATGCTGATCGGGCTCGACCAGAGGATGCCCAGCTCACCGTTGGAGATCGACAGCGCACGGCGCAGGTTCTGTTCCATCAGCCCGCCGAGGATGAAGCCGAGCAGGATCGGCGACAGCGGGAAGTCCAGCTTGCGCAGGATGTAGCCCATGATGCCGATGCCGACCATCAGGAACAGGTCGAAGGTGGTGGCGTGCACGGCATACACGCCGATCCCGGTGATGATCGCGATCACCGGCACCAGCGCCCAGTTCGGCACGGCGAGGATGCGGGTGAAGATGCGGATCATCGGGATGTTGAGGATCACCAGCATGATGTTGGCGATGAACAACGAGGCGATCAGGCCCCAGACGATGTCTGGCTGCTGCTCGAACAACAGCGGGCCGGGGGTGATGTTGTACAGGGTCAGTGCGCCGATCATCACCGCGGTGGTGCCCGAACCTGGCACGCCGAGGGTCAGCATGGGGACCAAGGCGCCGCAGCAGGAGGCGCCGATAGCGGTTTCTGGCGCGGCCAGGCCACGGGCATCACCCTTGCCGAACTTGCCGCTTTCGCCAGCGATACGCTTCTCGGTCATGTAGGCCACGGCGCTGGCCAGGGTCGCGCCGGCACCTGGCAGCACGCCCATGATGAAGCCGAGCAGGCCGCAGCGGATGTTCACCGCGAACACCGAAGCCGCTTCCTTGATGTTGAACAGCATGCGCCCAGTGGCCTTGACCGCCTGGTGGCCATGGTGGGTCTTTTCCAGCAGCAGGAGGATTTCGCTGATCGAGAACAGCCCCAGCACCAGCACCACGAACTGGATGCCGTCGGCCAGGTGCACGCTGTCACCGGTGAAGCGGTAGACGCCGCTGTTGGCGTCGATGCCGACTGCCGACAGGAACAGGCCGATCAGCGCAGCGATGAAGGTCTTCAACGGTTTGTCGCCGGCCATGCCGCCCAAGGCGACAATGGCGAACACCATCAGCACGAAGTACTCCGCCGGGCCGAAGGCGATCGCCCACTTCGCCAGTAGCGGGGCGAACAGCACCATGCCACAGGTGGCGATGAAGGCGCCGATGAACGAACTCCAGGCAGACAGCGACAAGGCAACGCCTGCCAGGCCCTGGCGGGCCATCGGGTAGCCGTCGAGGGTGGTCATCACGGTCGAAGCTTCGCCCGGGATGTTCAGCAGGATCGAACTGATGCGCCCGCCGTATTCGCAGCCCAGGTACACCGCGGCCAGCAGAATCAGCGCCGACTCAGGCGGCAGGCCCAGGGCAAAGGCGATGGGGATCAGCAAGGCCACGCCGTTGATCGGGCCCAGGCCCGGCAACAAGCCGACCACGGTGCCGATCAGGGTGCCACTGAGGGCGGTGACCAGGTTGTACGGGCTCAGGGCGACGCCGAAGCCCTGGCCCAGGTAGCTCAAGGTATCCATGTGTCAGTTCTCCAGTACGCTCAGCAGGCCAAGGGGCAGGGGCACGTCCATCACGCGGTCGAACAGCCAGTAGAGGAACAGGCTCATGCCGACCACGACGATGGCGCTGTGCAGCCAGCGGCCGCCGTACAGCCGAGCCATGGGCAGGCCGACCAGGATGGCGCTGAGGATGAAGCCCAGCGGTTCGAAGGTGGCAGCGAAGACGATCAGCAGGCCGACGCAGGCGGCGATCTTGATCAGGGTTTCGCGGTCCAGTTCCGGCTCGTCGTCTTTGCGCACGATGGGCGTTGGGCGGATGGCCAGGTAAAGCAGGCCCAGGCCCATCAGGCCGAGCATCAGCAGCGGATAGGCCCGGGGACCAACCGGTTCGTAGGAAAACGCAGCCTGGTACGGCCAGGCCATCACGGCCAGGGCGGCGCATACCGCCAGCAGGACCAGGGCGAAGAGGCGTTGCAGGATCATCGGGGAATCCTCGTTGGACGCGGACTCTGTGGGAGCGGGCTTGCCCCGCGAACACCGGCAAAGCCGGTGCCATGCACCGAGGTGCCAGCTTCGCGGGGCAAGCCCGCTCCCACAGGGATCTGTTCAGGTAGTCGGCGAGTTACTGAATCAGGCCGAATTCCCTGGCCAGTGCCTTGTAGTCAGCCACCTGCTTCTTCACATAGCCGTCCAGCTCTTCGCCGGTCATGGCGAACGGGAACAGCTCGCGCTGGTCACGCAGCTTGGCGAAGTCTTCCGAGGCCAGCATCTTGTCGAACGAGGCCTTCCACCAGGCGTAGTCCTCGTCGCTCACCTTCGGCCCCAGGTAGAAGCCGCGTACCACCGGCCAGACGATGTCGTAGCCCTGCTCCTTGGCGGTAGGGATGTCTTTCATCTCTGGCTCGTCCAGGCGGTTTTCGGAGAACACCGCGAGGATGCGCATGTTGCCGCTCTGGATGTGGGGCATGGAGTCGGAGATGTCGGTGGAGCCGACCTGGATGTGCCCACCCAGCAATGCAGTGGCAATTTCACCGCCGCCTTCCAGGGCCACGTAACGCAGGTCACGCGGGTTGATGCCGGCAGCCTTGGCGATCAGCGCGGTTTGCATCCAGTCTTGGCTGCCGACCGTGCCACCGGAGCCGATCACGACCTTGCTCGGGTCTTTCTTCAGGGCAGCAACCAGGTCGTCCAGGGTTTTGTAGGGCGAATCGCTCTTCACGGCGATGGCACCATAGCTGGTGCCGACGGCTGCCAACCACTTGACCGCGTTCTCGTCGAAGCGGCCGAACTTGCCTTGGGCCAGGTTCAGCAGCGAGCCGCTGGACCACGCCACCAGGGTGCCGGCATCCGCTGGGCGCTGGGCCACCACGGCGTTGTAGGCCACCGCGCCGACGCCGCCGGGCATGTAGGTGACACGCATGGGCTTGCTGAGGATCTTCTCCTGCACCAAGGCGCTCTGCACCAGTTTGCAGGTCAGGTCGAAGCCACCGCCGGGCGAGGCAGGGGCGATGCATTCAGGGCGTTTCGGTTCGGCAGCGAGGGCGTTGCCGGCCAGCAGCAGGCAGCCGGTAGCGAGGACGAGGCGGCGCAGTGAAAAGGTCATCGTCAATCTCCGTGAGCGTTGTTGTTATTGGGTTACCACAGGGCCACGCTGTAGCTCACCAGCAGCCGCACTTCGTCGGCGTCGCGGGCAAAATTCGAGCGGAAGGTGGCGTTGCGCAAGCGCACGGCGACGTTTTTCAACGGGCCGCTTTGTACCACGTACTTGAACTCGGTGTTGCGTTCCCACTCCTTGCCCTCGCTGCCATCGGCGCGGCTGACGTTGTCGCCGCTGATGTAACGGGTCATGAAGGTCAGGCCGGGGATGCCCAGGGCCGCGAAGTTGTAGTCGTAGCGCATCTGCCAGGAGTGCTCGTCGGCACCGGCGAAGTCGTTGATCTGCACGAAGTTGACCAGGTACGGGTCGGCGCCATCGATATAGGGGAAGGCGCTGTCGCCGGACAGGTGCTGGTAGGCGGCACTGACCTTGTGCCCGCCCAGGGCGTAGCTGAGCATGCCGTTGACGGTGGTGTTGTCGATGTTGCCGGCCTTGGCGGCGCCGGCATCGTCACTCACGGCAAGGCGCAGGTCAGCGCCCAAGGTGCCCGGCCCCCACGGCTGGGTGGCGACCATGCCGAGGAAGTGCTGGCGGTAGATGTCGTCGAGTTGGGCGAAGTGGTAGCTGCCGGTGATGCGATCGGTGAACTGGTAGTCCAGGCCCGCGAGGTCGAGGTTGTCTGCGGTGAAGGTGCCACCGAAGCGGCCGTTCTTGTTGTTGAGGGCCAGGTCTTCCCAGTTGGTATCGTTGCGGTCCTTGGCCTTTTCCAGGCGCCCGCCGGTGAAGGTCAGGTGGCTGATTTCTTTCGAGGTGAGCAGGCCGCCTTCGAAGGTTTGCGGCAGGATGCGCCCGTCGTTGGGCTGCAGGGTCGGCAGCTCGGGGATCAGCGTGCCGATCTTCAATTCGGTCTTGGACACTTTGACCTTGCCGGTCAGGCCGAGCTTGGAGTACTCGTCGGCGGCCTTGCCGTCGTCATGGGTCGGCAGCAGGCCGGTGTCGGTGCGGTCGGGGCTGGAGTCGAGCTTGATGCCCAGCATGCCCAGCGCATCCAGGCCAAAGCCCACGGTGCCGTCGGTGTAGCCAGACTCGAAGTTGAGCATGAAACCCTGGGCCCATTCGTCGCGCTTGGATTGCTGCGCGCTGGTGCCGTCGCGAAAGTCGCGGTTGAAGTACATGTTGCGGGTTTCGAAGGTCGCCGTGCTGTCTTCGAAGAAGGCGGCCTGGCTCATGGGCGCGACACCGGCGAGCGCAAGGGCGCTGGCGATGGCAGAAGGGCGTGCGGCAAAGGAACGGGTAGGCACGAATGCCTGCGGCTGCGATGACAGCATCGTCGATGACTCCGTTTATTGTTCTTATTCGTTGCACCTTGCTGGTGCTTTTTTCGGCGCGTGGGGCGACCGTGGTGCGATGCTAGGTAACGAACCTTTCGCTAACCTTTCAGCGTGAAAGGTTTGTCAGAAGGGGCTTCACAGGCCGGTCGACAGCGGTACACTCCGCGCCACCGCCCCACCCGAGCAGGGAGAATCCGATGCGTGTGCTGCTGGTCGAAGACCACCTGCAACTGGCCGAAAGCGTGGCCCAGGCCTTGAAAAGTCACGGCCTGACCGTGGATGTACTGCATGACGGCGTGGCTGCCGACCTGGCCCTGGCCAGTGAGGAATACGCCGTTGCCGTGCTCGATGTCGGCTTGCCGCGCATGGATGGCTTTGAAGTGCTGGCGCGTTTGCGTGGCCGCGGCAAGACCCTGCCGGTGCTGATGCTGACCGCGCGCAGTGACGTCAAGGACCGGGTCCACGGGCTGAACCTGGGGGCTGACGATTACCTGGCCAAGCCGTTCGAACTGACTGAGCTGGAAGCCCGGGTCAAGGCCTTGCTGCGCCGCAGCGTGCTGGGTGGCGAACGCCAGCAGCGTTGCGGGCCGTTGGTGTACGACCTGGATACCCGGCGCTTCAGCCTGGGCGAGGACAACCTGACCCTGACCTCGCGTGAACAGAGCGTGCTTGAAGCGCTGATCGCCCGCCCAGGCCGGGTGATGAGCAAGGAGCAACTGGCCGCCCAGGTGTTTGGCCTGGACGAAGAAGCCAGCCCCGACGCCATCGAAATCTACATCCACCGCCTGCGCAAAAAGCTCGACGGCCACCCGGTGGCGATTGTCACCTTCCGTGGCCTGGGGTATCTGCTCGAGCATCGCGATGCGTGACAACGGTAGCTTGCGCGGGCGGCTGTTGGGCAACCTGGCACTGTTGCTGGTGGTGCTGATGCTGGCCAGCGGCCTGAGCGCCTACTGGAACGGCCGCGAAGCCGCCGACACGGCCTACGACCGGACCTTGCTGGCCTCGGCACGGACCATCGCCGCGGGCTTGTCGCAACGCGACGGCTCGTTGAGCGCGGACGTGCCCTATGTGGCCCTGGATACCTTCGCCTACGACAGTGCCGGGCGTATCTACTACCAGGTGCTGGACATCAAGCAGCGCTTGATTTCGGGCTACGAGAACCTGCCAGCGCCGCCGCCTGGCACGCCGCGCACCGACGACTACCCGGCGCTGGCGCGGTTCTACAACGCGACGTACCTCGGCCAGGACGTGCGCGTGGTCAGCCTGCTCAAGCCGGTCAGCGAGCCGAACATGAACGGCATGGCGGAAATTCGCGTGGCCGAGACCGAAGAAGCGCGGGTGCGCATGGCGCGCGGGCTGATGGCCGATACCCTGCTGCGCCTTGGGATGCTGGCACTGGGCGCCTTGGTGATGGTGTGGTTTGCGGTCAGTGCCGCGCTACGCCCGCTGGAGCGCCTGCGCACCGCCGTGGAAGAGCGCCAACCCGATGACCTGCGGGCTTTGCCGGTGGTGCAGGTGCAGCGCGAACTGGGCCCACTGGTGCGGGCCTTGAACCACTTTACCGAGCGCTTGCGCGGGCAGTTCGAGCGCCAAGCCCAGTTCATCGCAGACGCCGCCCACGAGTTGCGCACGCCCTTGGCGGCGCTCAAGGCGCGGGTCGAGTTGGGCTTGCGTTCATCCGAGCCGCAGGAGTGGCGGCAGACGTTGGAATCAGCCGCCCAAGGCACGGACCGCTTGACCCACCTGGCCAACCAGCTGTTGTCATTGGCACGGGTCGAGAATGGCGCCCGGGCAATCGCCGAAGGTGGCGCGCAGCGCCTGGACCTCAGCCAGTTGGCCCGCGAACTGGGCATGGCCATGGCGCCCTTGGCGCATAACCGTGGCGTGGCATTGGCCCTCGAGGCCGAGGCGCCCGTGTGGCTCAAGGGTGAGCCGACCTTGCTCAACGAACTGCTGAGCAACCTGGTGGATAACGCCTTGGCGCATACCCCGGCCGGTGGCAACGTGATCCTGCGGGTGCTGGCGCCGGCGGTGCTGGAGGTCGAGGATGACGGCCCGGGTATTCCCGAGGATGAGCGCGAACGGGTGTTCGAGCGCTTCTACCGCCGCAGTGCCCAAGGCAGTGGGCTGGGGTTGGCGATTGTCGGCGAGATCTGCCGCGCGCACCTGGCGCAGATCAGCCTGCACGATGGCGAGAAGGGCGGCTTGCGGGTGCGGGTGAGCTTCATCGCTGATTGATGCTGGCGCCTTCGCGGCCCACAGGTAGAACACAGGCCTTGAGAGCTGTGCCGTACCTGTGGGAGCGGGCTTGCCCCGCGAAGGGGCCGCACAGGCTACGCGGCTTCTAGCGCAACAGGCTCCGCGCCTCCAGCAGCTCTTCCACTTCCAGTTCGGTCCCGAATGGCAGCCCCAGGTGCCGATACGCCGGCAGTGCCGCCAGTGGCCGGCTACGCCCACGTTGGCTGATGCAGCGGGCGATCTGCACGACGTCGATATAGTCGACCTTGTCGGTCTGCCGGTCGAGGTCCTGAACCTGGCTCGGCAGGTTGACCAATTGCTCGGGAAACTCCCACGCCTTGAGAATCTTGTCACCCAGCACGGGCTGGATCTGCTCGATCACGTAGTGCAGGCAGACCGGGTCGGACAGCAGCTCGTTGTGTTCTTCGGCGTAAATCAGCACCGGCAGGGCACCGATCTGGTTGACCAGCCCACCGAGGGTCGCCTGGTCGGGTTTGAGGTGGGTGAAACGGCGGCAGATTTCGTAGCTGATGCCTGCCACTTCCAGGCTGTTGACCCAGATATCGCGCAGCTTTTGCTCAACAGCCGGCGAGCGGGCATGGAAGATCTGTTCGATCACCAGGCCGATGGCCAGGTTGCAGCTGTAGTTGATGCCCAGGCGAGTGATTGCGGTATGCAGGTCGGTGACCTCGACCGCAGCGCGCAACAGTGGGCTGTTGACGACTTTGATCAGGCGCGCCGAGAGGGCCGCGTCGCGACCGATCACCTTGCTCAGGGCCGACACGCTGATCTCGCTATCCTCGGCGGCCTCGCGGATGCTCAAGGCAACCTCGGGCAGGGTCGGCAGGACCAGGTCATCCTTTTCGATGGCATCGAGCAACTGTGCTTGAACCATCTCGGCCAGCTTGTTCATGGACTTCTCTACCGCAGTGGTGGTGCGGCCCCGTCACGCGGACGGGGCAGGCTGGTCAGCGCTGGATTTCCCGGTCGCGGTCCAGTTCGTAGGGCAGGCTCAGCACGTGCAGGCGTGGCCCTTCCAGGCTGCCCAGGTGCAGGTTGTCGTCGGCCACCGCATCGGCGCTGATTACCGCGAGCAACTCGCAACCGGTACCCGTATTGGCCGCCATCACCACTTCACCGACCGACGAGCCATGGGTGGGTGAGAAGATCTCGGCACCTGGCGCGGGGATGTCCTGCTGATCGAGCGCCAGGCGATACTGACGGCGCTTTAGCTTGCCCAGGTACTGCATGCGGGCAACGATTTCCTGGCCGGTGTAGCAGCCCTTCTTGAAGCTGACGCCGTCCACGGCCTGCAGGTTGATCATCTGCGGGATGAACAGCTCGCGGGTAGGGCCCATGACTTGGCCAATACCTGCGCGGATCTGGCCCAACAGCCAGTCGTTGAGGCTGCCCTCAGGCAGGCTGGCGGCGAGTGCCGCGCCTACGTGGGCGGCCTGCTCGGCAGGTACCCACAGCTCGACGCGGCCTGCGGACACGGCGATGGCGATCAGGCCCTCATGGCGCACGGTGGCGCCCGCTTCGACCGGCGGCGTCAAGCCCAAGGCTTGCAGAGCCGCCTCGCCGCCCTGCAGGCCAAAGCGCGCCCAGGCTGCGCTTTCGTCGCTAAGGGTGGCCTTGGAGAACACGGCGTACTTCTTGAGGTCGGCCAATTGGGCATCGAGCAGCTCACTGGCCATGGCCAGCAGGTAGCCGTTGCCCTCGGGCACGATACGGAAACTCGACTGCATGCGCCCTTTGACCATGCAGCGGGCACCGAGGCTGGCATGTTCCTGGCTAAGGTAGTTGATGTTGCAGGTCAGCTGGCCCTGCAGGAACTTGCCTGCGTCGGAGCCGCGGACGGCGAGGATGCCCTCGTGGGACAGGGGGCTGAAGAAAGCGGAATCGGCCATGGGTCATCGCGGTGGCTAAAGACTGGCGGCCATCATAGAACGCCAGTAACAAAATAGGTAGGTGACTAGACCAACGCCCTGTGCCGCTTCGCTCGCCTGGCTGTATACTGGCGGGCCATTCGAGGAGGGCCCCATGGTCGAACAAACTGAACTCAACCGGCTTTTCTGGCACAGCCGCCGCGGCATGCTGGAACTGGACGTACTGTTGGTGCCTTTCACCCAGGAAGTCTACGCCACCCTCAACGAAGCCGACCGCGAACTCTATGTACGCCTGTTGAGCTGCGAAGATCAGGACATGTTCGGCTGGTTCATGGAGCGAACCGAGTCTGAAGACCCGGAGCTGCAGCGCATGGTCCGCATCATCCTGGACCGTGTCCAGCCCAAGTGAGTTTTTCGAAAGCCGTTGGCAAGGCTCGCGCCTGCTGCTGACGGCATACTTGAGTTGCCAGGTGCTGGCGCTGTTCGCCGTATGGGTGAGCGCGTTGCCCTGGTGGCTGTCCCTGGCGGCCACTGCCGCGTCTGTCGCCCACGCCTGCTGGGCCATCCCCCGACGAATTTTGCTCACGCATCCGCATGCGGTTACCGGGCTGCGCCGAGACCTGCTTGGTTGGCGGGTGTTCACCTGCGCCCAGGGTTGGCAGCCGGTGCGTTTGTGCCGGGACAGCGTTGCGTTGCCGGGGATGGTGGTGTTGCGGTTTGTGCGGGAAGGGCGTTGGCTGGGGGAGGGGCAGTGCGTTCCCTGGGATGCCCTGGGGGCTGATGAGCATCGGCGGTTGCGGGTAAGGCTGAAGTTCAGCCGGCGCAGGTGGGCTGAGGTGGGAGCGATTCAGGGCTGATAGGTTTTCACCGTGGCAGGTTCAGTGCCTGTGAGATCGAGCGCCGCCCGCGCGGCGCTTCGCGAGCAACGCTCGCTCCTACGTTTGTTTCGGGCCAGTAAAGCCTGTGAGAGAGGCGCGCGACCGCCTTGTTTGTTCGACTCGATATCGTGTCAGGCGCCAAGGGGCCGCGCGCCAATGCCTCAGGAATAATTGGCCCGAAACAAACGTAGGAGCGAGCGTTGCTCGCGATGCGCCGCGCGGGCGGCGCTCGATCTCACAGGCGCTACAACTTTCAGACCAGACCGCTGCAGCTTTCAGACCGGGCTGAGGATGGTGTCTTTAGCCTCGTCCAGCATCCCCGGATAATCCAGCGTGTAATGCAACCCGCGGCTTTCCTTGCGCTGCATCGCCGAACGAATCATCAGCTCCGCCACTTGCGCCAGGTTGCGCAGCTCGATCAGGTCGCGGCTGACCTTGTAGTTGCTGTAGAACTCGTCGATTTCGTCGAGCAGCAGGCGGATGCGGTGTTCGGCGCGCTGCAGGCGCTTGCTGGTGCGCACGATGCCGACATAGTCCCACATGAAGCGCCGCAGTTCGTCCCAGTTGTGCGCGATGATCACATCCTCGTCCGAGTCCGTTACCTGGCTGGCATCCCAGCCGGGCAGGGCTTTGGGCATGTCGACCTGTTCCAGGTGCGCCTGGATGTCGGCGGCAGCGGCGCGGCCATAGACGAAACATTCGAGCAGCGAGTTGCTGGCCATGCGGTTGGCGCCATGCAGGCCGGTAAAGCTGGTCTCACCGATGGCATACAGCCCAGGCACATCGGTATGCCCGCGGTCGTCCACCACCACGCCGCCGCAGGTGTAGTGGGCTGCGGGTACTACCGGGATCGGCTGGCGGGTGATGTCGATGCCGAAGGCCAGGCAGCGTTCGTAAACGGTGGGGAAGTGGCCCTTGATGAAATCGGCCGGCTTGTGGGTGATGTCCAGGTACACGCAGTCCACGCCCAGGCGTTTCATCTCGTGGTCGATGGCGCGGGCCACGATGTCGCGTGGGGCCAGTTCTTCGCGGGGGTCGAAGCGCGGCATGAAGCGCTCGCCGTTGGGCAGGCGCAACAGGGCGCCTTCACCGCGCAGTGCCTCGGTGATCAGGAAACTCTTGGCTTGGGGGTGGTACAGGCAGGTCGGGTGAAACTGGTTGAACTCAAGGTTGGCCACCCGGCAGCCCGCGCGCCAGGCCATGGCGATGCCGTCGCCGCAGGCACCGTCCGGGTTACTGGTATACAGGTAGACCTTGGCTGCGCCTCCGGTGGCGAGCACGGTGAAGCGCGCTCCGTAGGTGTCTACTTCGCCCGTATTGCGGTTCAGCACATAGGCACCCAGGCAGCGCTCGCCGGGCAGGCCCAGGCGGCGCTCGGTGATCAGGTCGACTGCCACGCGCTGCTCCAGCAGCTGGATGTTCGGGCGTAGGCGGGCCTGGGCCAGCAAGGTGGTGAAGATCGCGGCGCCTGTGGCATCGGCGGCGTGGATGATGCGCCGGTGGCTGTGGCCACCTTCGCGGGTCAGGTGGAACTCGAAGCCCCCATCGTCGACGCCGTGCTGCTCATCCCGGGTAAAGGGCACGCCTTGCTCGATCAACCACTGGATGGCTTCGCGGCTGTGCTCGACGGTGAAGCGCACGGCATCTTCATGGCACAGGCCGCCGCCGGCATTGAGGGTGTCCTCGACATGCGACTGTACGGTGTCGGTGTCGTCCAGCACGGCGGCAACACCGCCCTGGGCCCAATAGGTCGAGCCATTGGCCAGGTCGCCTTTGCTGAGCACGGCGATACGCAGGTGGCTGGGGAGGTTCAGTGCCAGGCTGAGACCGGCGGCGCCGCTGCCGATCACCAGGACATCATGTTGGAATTGTTGGCTCATGTCGGGACACTAGTAATCTACGGAAGGGGCACGGCACAATAGTCACGCGCCGATGGCATTGTGAAACTATCGTTAAACCAGGCCGGGTTGCCTTTATAGCAGCCCCGGGTGGCCAATTTCCATGCCACTTGCCAGGAAGCAGCGACCTTGTGGGAACTTTCCGACAGCTACGGAAATCCTATGAAGGCTGCCCGCACGCCACAAATGTCGCGGCGACGCACGGCGGCAGCTCTATTCGGGCTGACACCTGCGTATTCGAAACCTGATTATTGACGTTGCCGGCCGTGACCGCGCCGCGTCTTCCGTGCGAGCCGACCAAGGGCTGCAGGAAACTTGCTTGGAGGGGAGAACTTTTGCGCAAAGCCCGAGTCTATGTTTGCAAGCCTGAACGATGGCTGTTGCAACGCTCCTTCGAGTCTATCGAGGAGTGTTCATGCTAACCCAGGAAGAGGATCAGCAGCTTGTCGAGCGCGTGCAGCGCGGTGACAGGCGAGCGTTCGATCTGTTGGTGCTGAAGTATCAGCACAAGATTCTCGGGTTGATCGTGCGGTTCGTTCACGATACCCACGAGGCCCAGGATGTAGCACAGGAAGCCTTTATCAAGGCCTACCGTGCGCTTGGCAATTTTCGCGGAGACAGTGCGTTTTATACCTGGCTGTACCGCATCGCCATCAACACGGCGAAGAACTACCTGGTGTCCCGTGGAAGACGGCCACCAGACAGTGATGTGAGCTCTGAGGATGCGGAGTTTTACGACGGCGATCATGGTCTCAAGGATCTCGAGTCCCCAGAGCGCTCGTTGTTGCGGGATGAAATCGAAGGCACGGTCCATCGCACCATCCAGCAACTGCCCGAAGACCTGCGCACGGCATTAACCCTGCGCGAGTTCGACGGATTGAGTTACGAAGACATTGCCAGTGTCATGCAATGTCCGGTGGGTACCGTGCGCTCTCGAATCTTCCGCGCTCGGGAGGCCATAGATAAAGCCCTGCAGCCGTTGTTGCAGGAAACCTGAGACAGCGGCGACAGCCAAGAGAGGAACCGCCATGAGTCGTGAAGCTTTGCAGGAATCGCTGTCCGCGGTGATGGATAACGAAGCGGACGAACTGGAACTGCGTCGGGTGCTGAGCGCCGTAGACGATGCCGAAACCCGTGCCACCTGGTCGCGTTACCAGGTAGCGCGTGCAGCCATGCACAAGGAGCTGCTGCTGCCCAACCTGGATATCGCCTCGGCGGTGTCTGCGGCGCTGGCTGACGAAGCCGTGCCGGCCAAGGTCAACAAGGGCCCATGGCGCAGCGTCGCTCGCCTGGCGGTCGCCGCCTCGGTCACCGTTGCGGTGCTGGCAGGCGTGCGGATGTACAACCAGGACGAGATCACCGGCGCCGAGCTGGCTTCGCAGCAGCCTGCACAACAGGGCCTGAGCATGCCACAGACTCAGGGTCCGGCGGTGTTGGCAGGCTATAGTGAAAGCAGTGAGCAACCGACCGGTCCGATGGCCAACGGTGTGCTGCAAAACCAGGCTGGCTGGGATCAGCGTCTGCCGGGCTATCTGCGTCAGCATGCCCAGGAGTCCGCGCTCCAAGGCACTGAGACTGCCCTGCCGTACGCCCGTGCCGCCAGCATGGGAAACCCCGCTAAGTAAGGAGGATCATGCGCGCGCTACCTCTTCTGTCGCTGCTGATTGGCAGCTGCATGACTGTGCCGGTATTGGCAGCCAACTCCTCGCCCCAAGCGAGCGAGTGGCTTGGCAAGCTGGCACAAGCCGAGCAAAAGCAGAGTTATCAGGGCTCGTTCGTCTACGAACGCAACGGTAGCTTCTCTTCCCACGATATCTGGCACAGGGTCGATGACGGCAAGGTCAGCGAGCGGCTGCTGCAGCTTGATGGCGCCGCCCAGGAAATCCTGCGCGTGGATGGCAAGGTGGAGTGCGTCAGTGGGGCGTTGGTCAGCGGTGTGACTACTCCTGCGGATGCTGCTCAGCGTGTGCTTGATCCGCTGAAACTGATGGGCTGGTACGATTTGAGCGTGGCGGGCAAGTCACGGGTCGCCGGGCGCGATGCCGTGATCGTGACGCTCACTCCCCGCGACCAGCACCGCTATGCCTTCGAACTGCACCTGGATCGCAACACTGGCCTGCCGCTTCGCTCGTTGATGCTCAACGACAAAGGGCAGTTGCTGGAGCGCTTCCAGATGACTCGCCTCGATACCACCAAGCCGCCCAGCGACGATGACCTGCGCCCCAGTGCTTCCTGCAAGCCGGTGCAGCGTGTTGCCCCTGCCAGCAGTGACAGTGTCGCCGGCTGGCGCTCGGACTGGCTCCCGCCAGGGTTCGAGCTGGTCAACAGCTCGGTACGGCGTGACCCCAAGCGTGACAGCACGGTCAGTAGCCTGATGTACGATGATGGCCTGGCGCGCTTCTCGGTGTTCCTTGAACCCGTGAAGGACGATGCCGGGACCGATGTGCGTACCCAGCTTGGCCCGACATCGGCGGTTTCGCGGCGCCTGAACACGCCCAAGGGCAAGGTGATCGTCACCGTGGTCGGCGAAATTCCGCTGGGTACGGCAGAACGCGTCGCATTGTCGATGCGCCCTCAGGATGCCCAGGCGCGCCAGTAATGGTGCGCTTTTGCGGGCCATGCGAAGGCGAATGGATATGCGCCTGAAATGAAATTAAAGCATTGTCATTTGCAATCTACTGGCAAATTTTTTATAGGTCAGGCTTCTTGGAGTCTGGCCTTTCCTGCTTTGTGCAGGGGCCTTTCTAAACTACCGCTCGTTGTGACGGGAGTCGTATGTCAACACCACGCTTGAAATCCTACCTATCGATGTTCGCCGCCGTGCTCATGCTCGGCCAGGTGCTCACCGCCCAGGCCGAGGAAGCCCTGCCCGACTTCACCACGCTGGTAGAGCAGGCCTCGCCGGCAGTGGTCAACATCAGTACCAAGCAGAAGCTGCCGGACCGTCGCGTTGCCGCTGGGCAGATGCCGGACCTGGAAGGCCTGCCGCCGATGTTCCGCGAATTCTTCGAGCGCAACATGCCGCAGCAGCCGCCCTCGCCGCGTGGCGACCGTCAGCGTGAGGCGCAATCGCTCGGTTCGGGCTTCATCATTTCCAGCGATGGTTATGTGCTGACCAATAACCACGTGGTGGCCGACGCCGACGAAATCATTGTCCGCCTGTCGGACCGCAGCGAGCTGCAGGCCAAGCTGGTCGGCACCGACCCGCGCACCGACGTGGCCCTGCTCAAGGTCGAAGGCAAGAACCTGCCGATCGTGAAGCTGGGTGATTCCGAGAAGCTCAAGGTGGGCGAGTGGGTGCTGGCCATCGGTTCGCCGTTCGGCTTCGACCATTCGGTGACCAAAGGTATCGTCAGCGCCAAGGGCCGCACGCTGCCCAACGAGACCTATGTGCCGTTCATCCAGACCGACGTGGCCATCAACCCGGGTAACTCGGGCGGCCCGCTGTTCAACATGAAGGGCGAAGTGGTGGGTATCAACTCGCAGATCTTCACCCGTTCTGGCGGCTTCATGGGCCTGTCGTTCGCCATCCCGATCGATGTGGCGATCGATGTGTCCAACCAGTTGAAGAAAGACGGCAAGGTCAGCCGCGGCTGGCTGGGCGTGGTGATTCAGGAGGTCAACAAGGACCTGGCTGAATCCTTCGGCCTGGACAAGCCGGCGGGTGCGCTGGTGGCCCAGGTGCTGGAGGACGGCCCGGCAGCCAAAGGTGGCCTGCAGGTGGGTGACGTGATCCTGAGCATGAACGGCCAGCCGATCGTCATGTCGGCCGACCTGCCGCACCTGGTCGGTAGCCTCAAGGACGGCGAAAAGGCCAAGCTGGAGATCATCCGCAACGGCAAGCGCCAGACTCTGGATGTGGGTGTCGGCGCGATGCCGGATGACGATGCCGACATCGGTGCCGGTGCCCAAGGCAGCGCCGAGCGTAGCAGCAACCGCCTGGGCGTTTCGGTGGCCGACCTGACCGCCGAGCAGAAAAAGTCCCTCGAACTCAAAGGCGGCGTGGTTATCAAGGAAGTGCAGGATGGCCCGGCAGCGATGATCGGCCTGCGCCCGGGTGACGTCATCAGTCACCTGAACAACCAGGCCATCGGTTCGGCCAAGGAATTCACCGAAATCGCCAAGGAACTGCCGAAGAACCGCTCGGTGTCCATGCGCGTGCTGCGTCAGGGGCGTGCCAGCTTCATCACCTTCAAGCTCGCTGAATAAGCGGTTTTGCAGGCAGGAAAGGGCAGCTACGGCTGCCCTTTTTCATGAAAATTCACAATTGCGGGCGCCAAAGCGCGGTACAGCCCGATAGAGGAATCTCCCATATCCCTGCTGCTTGAGGTACAATTCCCGGCTATTTTTCGGCGGGCGTCCCGGCTCGCAGCCTTTTCGAGTGTTGACCCGTGAGTGATTTGAGTCATATCCGCAATTTCTCCATCATCGCCCACATCGACCATGGCAAGTCGACGCTGGCCGACCGTTTCATCCAGATGTGCGGTGGCCTGTCTGCGCGCGAAATGGAAGCCCAGGTCCTCGACTCCATGGACCTGGAGCGCGAACGCGGGATCACCATCAAGGCCCACAGCGTCACGCTTCATTACAAGGCGCAAGACGGCAAGACCTACCAGCTGAACTTCATCGACACCCCCGGCCACGTCGACTTCACCTATGAAGTCTCGCGCTCGCTGGCCGCCTGTGAAGGCGCACTGTTGGTGGTGGACGCCGGTCAAGGCGTCGAAGCCCAGTCCGTGGCCAACTGCTACACCGCCATCGAGCAAGGCCTCGAGGTCATGCCGGTGTTGAACAAGATGGACCTGCCCCAGGCTGACCCGGACCGCGTCAAGGACGAGATCGAGAAGATCATCGGCATCGACGCTACCGACGCCGTGGCGTGCAGTGCCAAGAGCGGCATGGGTGTCGACGAGGTGCTCGAGCGCCTGGTGCACACCATCCCCGCGCCGGAAGGCGAGATCGACGCGCCGCTGCAGGCGCTGATCATCGACTCCTGGTTCGACAACTACCTGGGCGTTGTCTCGCTGGTGCGCGTGCGCCAGGGTCGCGTCAAGAAAGGCGACAAGATCCTGGTCAAGTCCACCGGCAAGGTGCACTTGGTCGACAGCGTCGGCGTCTTCACCCCGAAACACACCCAGACCGCCGACCTCAAGGCCGGTGAAGTGGGCTTCATCATTGCCAGCATCAAAGACATTCACGGTGCACCGGTCGGTGACACCCTGACCCTGTCCTCGACCCCGGAAGTCGAAGTGCTGGCGGGCTTCAAGAAGATCCAGCCACAGGTCTACGCCGGCCTGTTCCCGGTCAGCTCGGACGATTTCGAGGACTTCCGCGACGCGCTGCAGAAGCTGACGCTCAACGACTCCTCGCTCCAGTACATGCCGGAAAGCTCCGACGCTCTGGGCTTCGGTTTCCGTTGCGGCTTCTTGGGCATGCTGCACATGGAGATCATCCAGGAGCGCCTGGAGCGTGAGTACGACCTGGACTTGATCACCACTGCGCCTAGCGTGATCTACGAGCTCGAACTGAAAACCGGCGAAACCATCATCGTCGACAACCCGTCGAAGCTGCCGGATGTTTCGTCCGTCACCGACTTCCGCGAGCCGATCGTCACCGCGACCATCCTGGTGCCGCAGGAGCACCTGGGTAACGTCATCACCCTGTGCATCGAGAAACGTGGCGTTCAGCGCGACATGCAGTTCCTCGGCAGCCAGGTTCAGGTGCGTTACGACATGCCGATGAACGAGGTGGTACTGGACTTCTTCGACCGCCTCAAGTCGACCAGTCGCGGTTACGCGTCGCTGGACTATCATTTCGATCGCTACCAGTCGGCCAACCTGGTCAAACTGGATGTACTGATCAACGGCGACAAGGTCGATGCCCTGGCGTTGATCGTGCACCGCGACAACGCGGCCTATAAAGGCCGTGCGTTGACCGAGAAGATGAAGGAACTGATCCCTCGGCAGATGTTCGATGTGGCGATCCAGGCAGCCATCGGCGGCCAGATCATCGCGCGGACAACCGTCAAGGCGCTCAGAAAGAACGTACTGGCCAAGTGCTACGGTGGTGACGTCAGCCGTAAGAAAAAACTGCTGGAGAAGCAGAAGGCCGGTAAGAAACGCATGAAGCAAGTGGGCAACGTGGAGATTCCACAAGAGGCCTTCCTTGCTGTGCTCAGGTTGGATAGCTAGGTCCTATGTCGCTAAATTTCCCGCTGTTGCTAGTCATCGCCGTAGCTGTCTGCGGCCTGTTGGGCTTGATCGACCTGCTGTTCCTGGCCCCGCGCCGGCGAGCGGCAATCGCCAACTATCAGGGGCGCGTCAATCCGCCCGAGATGGCGGTGGTCGAGCGCCTGAACAAGGAGCCGCTGCTGGTCGAATACGGCAAGTCGTTCTTCCCGGTGCTGTTCATCGTGCTGGTACTGCGCTCGTTTTTGGTCGAGCCGTTCCAGATCCCTTCGGGGTCGATGAAACCGACCCTGGAAGTGGGCGACTTCATCCTGGTGAACAAGTTCTCGTATGGCATTCGCCTGCCGGTGATCGACAAGAAGGTCATCGAGGTGGGTGACCCGCAACGCGGCGATGTGATGGTGTTCCGCTATCCGAGCGACCCGAACGTCAACTACATCAAGCGTGTCGTTGGCCTGCCGGGCGACCAGATCCGCTACACCAACGACAAGCGGCTGTACGTCAATGGCCAACCCATTGCCGAACAACTGGTGGGCACCGAACCGGGCACCTTGGGCAGCGCCGAGCTGTACAAAGAGAAGCTGGGCGAGGCCGAACACCTGATCCGCAAGGAAATGAGCCGTTACCGCATGCCGCCGGACCAGCAATGGACCGTACCGGCTGGCCATTACTTCATGATGGGCGACAACCGCGACAACTCCAACGATAGCCGTTACTGGGATGACCCGAACATTCCCAAGGAACTGCACGGCATGGTTCCGGACCGGAACATTGTCGGCAAGGCCTTCGCGGTCTGGATGAGCTGGCCAGAGCCCAAGCTCAGCCATATGCCCAACCTGTCGCGGGTCGGCCTGATCCATTGATACCCTTCGGCGCTGTCCAGCAGACAGCGCCGAATGCATTTCTGACATAGGCTGTGTTCTCAGGGATCGAGAGTTTCGCCGTGTACAGCGGCGGACCACAGCCAAACAGTCTTTCAGGATGTTGATTTGAACAACGCGTTGAACAACGAACGGGTGGCCGCATGAGTGCTTCCCTCGCCGCACTGGAGCGAAAGCTCGGTTACACCTTCAAGAACCAGGACCAGATGCTTCTGGCCCTGACCCATCGCAGCTACGCCGGGCGCAATAACGAACGCCTGGAGTTTCTGGGCGACGCCATTCTCAACTTCGTGGCCGGCGAGGCGCTGTTCGAGCGATTCCCGCAGGCCCGTGAAGGCCAGTTGTCGCGCTTGCGTGCGCGCCTGGTCAAGGGTGAGACCCTGGCCCGCCTGGCGCGAGGCTTTGATCTGGGCGAGTACCTGCGCCTGGGTTCGGGGGAGCTGAAAAGCGGCGGTTTCCGCCGCGAATCGATCCTGGCCGATGCCCTGGAGGCGCTGATTGGCGCCATCTACCTGGACGCGGACATGCAGACCGCCCGGGAGCGTATCCTGGCCTGGCTGGCCGATGAATTCGAAAGCCTGACCCTGGTCGATACCAACAAGGACCCCAAGACCCGCCTGCAAGAGTTCTTGCAGTCGCGCAGCTGTGAGCTGCCGCGCTACGAGGTGGTGGATATCCAGGGCGAACCGCACTGCCGTACCTTCTTCGTCGAATGCGAAGTGGTGCTGCTGAACAACAAGAGCCGTGGTCAGGGTGTGAGCCGGCGTATCGCTGAGCAAGTCGCCGCTGCGGCTGCATTGATCGCCCTGGGCGTGGAGAATGGCAATGACTGATAACAACCCGACTCGCTGCGGCTACGTGGCCATTGTCGGCCGCCCCAACGTGGGCAAGTCGACCTTGCTCAACCACATCCTCGGGCAGAAGCTGGCGATCACCTCGCGCAAGCCGCAAACCACCCGCCACAACATGCTCGGCATCAAGACCGAGGGTGATGTGCAGGCGATCTACGTCGACACGCCGGGTATGCACAAGGCCAACGACAAGGCCCTGAACCGTTACATGAACCGTAACGCTTCGGCCGCCCTGAAAGACGTCGACGTGGTGATCTTCGTGGTTGACCGTACCCGCTGGACCGACGAGGACCAGTTGGTGCTCGAGCGCGTCCAGTACGTCAGCGGCCCGGTCATCCTGGCGGTCAACAAGACCGACCGCCTGGAAGAAAAAGCCGACCTGATTCCGCACCTGCAATGGCTGCAGGAGCAACTGCCGAACGCGGAAGTGGTACCGATCTCCGCGCAACAGGGGCATAACCTCGAAGCGCTGGAAGGCCTGATCGCCAAGCACCTGCCGGAGAACGAGCACTTCTTCCCGGAAGACCAGATCACCGACCGCAGCAGCCGTTTCCTGGCCGCTGAACTGGTGCGCGAGAAGATCATGCGCCAGTTGGGTGCGGAGTTGCCGTACCAGATCACCGTAGAGATCGAAGAGTTCAAGCAGCAAGGGCACGTGTTGCACATCCATGCGCTGATCCTGGTCGAACGCGATGGCCAGAAGAAGATCATCATCGGTGACAAGGGCGAGCGTATCAAACGCATTGGCTCCGACGCGCGCAAGGACATGGAAGTGCTGTTCGACGCCAAGGTCATGCTCAACCTCTGGGTCAAGGTCAAAGGCGGTTGGTCCGACGATGAGCGCGCCCTGCGCTCGCTGGGCTACGGCGACCTGTAACCCCTGCTGTATGGGCTTGGGGCTGCCTTGCAGCCCATCGCCGGCAAGCCGGCTCCCACACAACCGCAGCGCTACCGAGCCCTGTAGGAGCCGGCTTGCCGGCGATGGGCCGCATAGCGGCCCGATTGGCCTTGGGACAAATGATTGCCATGGAACAACCTGTCGGCCAGCCAGCCTATGTGCTGCACAGTCGTGCCTACAAGGAAACCAGCGCACTGGTGGACTTCCTCACGCCGCAAGGCCGTGTGCGGGCCGTGTTGCGCCGTGCGCGAGGCAAAGGTGGCAGCCTGGTGCGGCCGTTCGTGCCGCTGGAAGTGGAGCTGCGCGGGCGCGGAGAGCTGAAGAATGTTGGCCGCCTGGAGACGCTCTGTATCGCCGCCTGGTTGCACGGCGATGCGCTGTTCAGCGGGTTGTACCTCAACGAGCTGCTCATGCGTTTGCTGCCCGCCGAAGCCCCTCACCCTGCGCTGTTCGAGCACTACACCCTGACATTGCAGGCGCTGGCCGCCGGGCGCCCCCTGGAGCCGTTGTTGCGTTCTTTCGAATGGCGCCTGCTGGACGAGCTCGGTTATGCGTTTTCGTTGCAGCATGACGTGAACGACTTGCCGATCGCCGCCGATGGCCGCTACCGCTTGCGCGTGGATGCCGGGCTTGAGCGGGTCGAGTTGCTGCAGCCCGGGTTGTTCCTGGGGGGCGAGCTGTTGGCCCTGGCGCAAGCCGACTGGGAAGCCCCAGGGGCGCTGCTCGCAGCCAAGCGGTTGATGCGTCAGGCACTGGCCGTTCACCTGGGCGCCAAACCCCTGGTCAGCCGGGAACTGTTTCGCAAGCGTTGATCACGTCGTATGCTGTGGGGCTCAATCTTCAGGAGAGCCTTTCGTGACTCACAGCAACCGCATGCTTCTCGGCGTAAATATCGACCACGTGGCGACACTGCGCCAGGCCCGGGGCACGCGTTACCCTGATCCGGTCAAGGCTGCCCTGGATGCCGAAGAGGCGGGTGCCGACGGCATCACCGTGCACCTGCGCGAAGACCGCCGGCACATTCAGGAGCGCGATGTGGTGGTGCTCAAGGATGTGCTGCAGACCCGCATGAACTTCGAAATGGGCGTCACCGAAGAGATGATGGCCTTCGCCGAGAAGATCCGCCCGGCGCACATCTGCCTGGTACCCGAGACCCGTCAGGAACTGACCACCGAAGGCGGCCTGGACGTGGCGGGGCAAGAGGCACGGATCAAGGCAGCAGTCGAGCGCCTGGCCCGCACCGGTGCCGAAGTGTCGCTGTTCATCGACGCCGACGAGCGGCAGATCGAAGCCTCGCGCCGCGTAGGCGCGCCGGCCATCGAGCTGCACACCGGCCGTTACGCCGATGCACAGACGCCGACCGAAGTCGCTGAAGAGCTCAAGCGCATCGCGGACGGTGTCGCGTTCGGGGTGGGCCAAGGGCTGATCGTCAATGCCGGCCATGGCCTGCATTACCACAACGTCGAGGCAGTCGCGGCGATCAAGGGCATCAATGAGCTGAACATCGGCCACGCGTTGGTGGCCCATGCGCTGTTCGTCGGCTTCAAGGCTGCGGTGGCGGAGATGAAGGCGTTGATCGTGGCGGCTTCGCGCTGATCGCAGGTTGACGGAACTGGCCTCATCGCCGGCAAGCCGGCTCCCACAGGTACAGCGCTAGCCTTGAAGCCTACGCAGTTCATGTGGGAGCAACTGTCTTGTTCAAATTTCTGAGGGCATTCCATCCTCTGGGAAATCAGCCAGCCCTTTGGACCGCGTTGTCGAGCAGAGAACAAAGTTAGTAAGCGAGTTGCTGACCCTGTGGGAGC
>Ga0213823_1000184_pt1 | contig 65063 bp, 68 predicted proteins | sample MC6MC0907MG_FD_179887 | JGI IMG/M metagenome (GOLD analysis project Ga0213823, IMG submission 179887) | Enriched soil aggregate microbial communities from Iowa State University, Ames, United States - MC6-MC0907-MG | ecosystem: Environmental > Terrestrial > Soil > Unclassified | place: USA: Iowa...
TCAGTTCCAGCAGGATGGCCGCGGCGTGCTCGCGGTTGAGGGCGTAGAGGTACACGCTGAACGTGCCCTCTACGGTGGTGAAGTCGACGGGGAACAGGCGCCAGGTCCGGCCCTGCTCAACAACTACAGCGGCAAGGGTCAAAGCCTGGCGGTCCATGTCAGACCACCTCTTCCAGGGTGGCGACGACCTTGTAGCTGTGCTCCAGGGCAGTGGCCCCCTCGCTTTCCAGCTGGATAACCTTGTTGTCGAGCAGGCGCAGCAGCAGGGTGGTGGCCTGGTCGCTGTCGATGGCCAGCCGGCTCTGGACCCATGCGGCTTCGAAGCGGCCGGAGGCAGCCTTGACCACGATCACCTGCGCGGCTTCCTCGTAGGTGAATTCGCCGAACTCCTTGCTGATATGGCCAGGGCCGCTGTCCTGCTGATTGCCGGTATCGTTCCAGCATTCAGGATCGGCGCAGCTTGGGCCGCCGTGGTTTCCGTCGCATTTATGCGGGGTCTGCTGTTCGGCCAGCTCCAGCTGCTGCTCCTGCCGGCGGTCAAGACCCATACCCGCGGCAATCTCGGACGCGCTCAGCGGCAGCTCCTTCTGATCCCGCTCAGCGCGGATGCCGTCGACGCCCTCAGCGTAGTCGTTCGGAGCCAGCACAAGCAGGGCCAGCTTGCCCGACAGCTTGATCAAGCCGGAGACGTTAGGGTCTTGGGCATCCACCACCCCAGTGACCGTTACGTTCTTCTCCTTGAACTTGGAGTCCGCAATCTTGATCGGGATGGTGTCGACGCTGCGCGAGCTGATGATGCCCACCGCCGTCCATACCACTTCCTCGGCCTGCTTGGTGATACGGTCGATCACCTCCTGCTGGTCGTCCTCGCCCAGGCGGCCGAACGGCACCTTGATGTTGCGCAGTTCGAAGAGCGCGGCCTCGACCAGGTCGTGCACCATCAGCTGGTGCGCCAGCACCATGGGTTCAATTCCGTGCAGCTTGGCGCGTTCGATCGCTTCGCGGTGTTCTACTTTCATGGGTATTCCTCATTGTCCTGCGATTTTTTCGAGCGCCGACTGCTGGGCCGGGCTCAGGTGGGTGCGCGGGCCGTGACGCTTGAAGTTGGCCCGCATGTTCTCGGTGAACTCAATTTCCCAGGCGGTGGACGCCAACAGCTCGGCCGCCGCCAGCAGGACGCTGAATTCCTCGATTGCGCCGTAGATTTCTTCGATGCATTGGGCGGCCATGGCTGGTTACTCGCGCTGTGAGCCGTAGTCGGCGGTGGACTCTGGCTCGAGGATTTCTCCGGTGGCCGTGTCGACGCCTACCGACGGCTCTTCCGGCGCCAGGTCGTCGATTACGCTGTATTCGCCTGTCAGCACCGCAGCGTTGTCCTGGTCAAGGCCGGCTTCGCCGCGTTCGTCCAGGGACACGGCCATCTGCATCTCGATGGACACGGGCAGGTACTTGAACAGTCGGCGAATGGCGGTCTTCTTGGCCATTTCGTCGAAGTGGGATACCCAGGGACCATTGCTTCCGGCCTTGCTCTGTTTGCGCACGGCCTCGATATCCATGCGCGACATGACCTCGAACTGAACCCCGCCATCTTTCAGCTTGGCGACGGCGTAGACGTGGGTCAGCTGGCCGCGCTCGCCGTCGGCCGGAACGTGCTCGATGGTCTCGTCCAGGCCCAGGCGATAGTTGAACTTGTCGTTCTGGTGCACCGACCGTGCGGTCAGTGACACGATCTGCCCGGACCGGCGGGCCAGGTCGATCATCCCGCGGTAGCCGATGATCAGTTGCACGTTGGCCAACCCATCCTTGGCCTTGCCGTTACCGAAAGGCAGTAGGTAGGAGTGGCCCAGTGCGCTACCGGGCTCGAGGCCGAGCTGGGCGCATTGCATGATCGCGCCCAGGAAGCTTTCCTGGTTGCACTTGGCCAGGGCCGGAACCTTGCGGATCTCAGTCAGCGCAATGCGGGCCATACGGTCGGCGGTCAAGTGCCGGGGCAGGGCCAGGGCCATCTGCGCCTTGATCTTCGGGTCGGTCATCAGGCCGGCCAGGGTCTTAGGTTTCTGCGCCTGGGTTCTGCTCAGGTCCGAGGACGAAAAGGGGGGCGAGGTCAATGCTTGGTCGTTCACAGTCGTTCCTTGGCCCAATAGGGCAGTGAGATTGTTTCAAGGCCGGACCACTCGCCGGTGCGCATGCAGTCGGCGTAGGTGGCCAGGTTGTTCTGGTATTCGGTGCGGCCGATGGCCTTGCCCTCGGCATCGAGGGTGAACAGGCGGACCGGGTACTTGCCGCACTCGATGCTGGTGCTGATCACCAGGAAGACGAAACCCTGCAGTTCCTCGCCGAAGTGAGCCGCATAGCCGTCGCTGTAGTAGGAGTCCTGCACGTGATAGCGGTAGTCGTAGAAAGAGCGCTCGAACTTGCGCATATCGGCGGTCGTCTTCACGTCCAACAGCCACCCCATGGCAGGGATGGCCTTGTCTGGCCGGCAGCGGCACAAAACATCCTGGGTCGGGTCATTCCAGTAGATGCTGGCTTCGACGTCTCCCTGCGCCTCCAGGAGCCATCTGGCGTGCGGGTGGGCCATGACACTCTCGCGCATCAGCGCAATCTTCCGGCCTTCCTCGGGCATCAGGATTTTCTGGCCGGTAAGCCCGGCCTCGAACTCTGCCCAGCGATCCTTGCCGGCCTTCGTGTTGCGCGGCGAGTCGGCGGGACCGACGGCGAACTCGGCGGCGTAGCGCTCGGGCTCGAGCAGGTAGGCGTGGGTCGCATCGCCGACGATCAGGGACGACTTGTTTTCATCGTCCTCTGGCGCCGCCTTGCCCCACTGGAACAGGGCCGGCGACTTGTTGATCAGGTCGAGCTGGGATTTCGAGACGCCCGGGCCGCCGTGGTAATCGGCGTTCGGCAGGCCCGTGTAGTAGCCCGGGGCGGTCATGATTCCCCCCGGGCGGCGAGCATGGCGTCAGCTATCCGGTAGGCATGGTCCGCTATTTCTGGCCCAGTAAGCCCCCATGTGTCGTGGTGGGAGCAGATCCCCTGCATAGCCTTGGCTGCGAAGTAGTCGTGCAGGCTCATGCCCGCCGCCGGGCCGTATTGATTGCTGTCGCTCGGAAAGGCCGGGCCGCCGTTGTTCTCGCTCATGCTGTTCACCGTGTAATGAGATCAGCCAGTCCGATCAGCACCAGCCAACCGGACCAGCCAAGAAGGGAAGTTGCAGCGCCGCGCCAGATCAGGCGGCGCCGGGAGCGCTGGCGGGTGGTCATGGGCAGCACCGCTCGCTGCCGCCGCAGAAGAACCCGCGGTAATAGCCGTCGTCGTAGTTGACATCGCCCCATTCCCCGCAACTACATTCAGCCTGTTCAGGGTAACGACCCTGTGCGGCCTCATTTTCAATATTGCGCAGCCGGCGGCGCTCACGCTTTGCCTCGGCAGCACGAATGCGGGCGGTGTCTGTTGCATCAAAGCGGCGATATTTCATGGCATCCTCGCGATGATCATGCCGCGGCGGATTTCGATCCGGAGCGGACGGGGTAAGTCGGTGACCAGAAAAAAGCCCTGCGATTGCAGGGCCTTAGCCAGTTGTTTTGCAGTGCGGCAGATTATCGTCATGGCATCTGACTCCCGAAGCGTTCGGCGTTGCTGCGCTCGACGATGCGGCGCACACGCTCTGTGTAGGTGGCGTCCTCCACGCTGCTGATCACGCCCAGCGCCCGGAAGATCAGAATGGCGGTATTGGCCGAAGCCTGAACCGCAACGGGCGAGCACTCCGGATCAATCAGGCGCCCGATGTAGCTCTCGAGCATGCCGACGGCTATGTCGTGTTGGCTGGCTGTCATGCTGCCCACCGCTCCCGACGCCGCTGGGCATCAATCTCTATCCACAGGGCCAGGTCGATCTGGTGGCCGTACTGGTAGGCCAGCGCCGGCAGTTGCCAGCCCGGCACATCCATTCGCACGCCGTCATCGTCATAGGTGATGCCCGACAAAACCTTGAACTCGAGCTCGCGGCAGCCCTGGGCGTCCCAATCGCTGTCCCAGGTGCCCGGCCGCGCCGGCTCATTCACGCAATGGGTCACCTCCACCTGGAGGACGAAACCTTCAACAATCACTTCGTAAGTCATGGTGGTCGCCTCCATTGGCGGCAGGTTCAAATCCAATCGAAAGCACTCGGCCTGGCCGCTGTTTGCCGTTGGGCGCGGAGGGAGGGCTTTCTGTTGGGTTCGAGGCGAGGGAGACGAAAGCCCCGTTGGACTTCGGGGCTTTCGGTGTAGCTCTACGATGCAGTGATCTCAGAGTCAGGTTTTTTTGGCGGGATCGTTCAGCGCCAGAACGCGGCGACCCCGGATGTCAGTCGAGGCTTTTCCCGAATGCAGGCTGGTGGATCGGTTGGCAGGCCGGCAGAGATAAGCGGTTCTGGCCGAACATGACTCAGCGCTGCGCCGATCAGAATGATCTGGAGCATGGTGGTCTCCGGTTAGGTGGTGATGCAGGTGGGCGGTTATAGGCCGCAGTTTCGTCCGCATCGGTAGTCACTGTCGCCCTTGCCATGCCCGCAAGCGGAGGCCCGTGGTTCATCCAGACAGTAACTACCGATGCGCTCTCATAGAGACGATCGGGCAGTTAACGACAGGCTGTCGTGGCGCTGGTTGTTCAGTCGTAGAGCCCGTAGCTCAGGTCATCTGGGTCGCAGTCAACCAACAGAATGGCGTTACCGAAGTACAGGGATGCCAACATGCGCTCCCACTTCGAATACACCTGCATGTCGATGGCAATTTTCTTGTCATCCAGCTTGGCGCTGTAGACCTCGCCAAACGCCATGGTTGGTTTCCAGCGATCGCCAGTTTCGCGCTCGCCCTTGATACTGATGTGCAGCGCATGTTTCAGGCTGTAGTTGCTGCGTGAGGAAGACGAGTAGTGGCTGCTCCGGTAACTGCCTTCCGGCTCAGGATCGAAGTAAATGTGCAGTGTCTTGTGGGAGTAACTGCCATCGCCTTCTTCAATGCGTATTTCCGGGCTCTCCCATTGGCTTTCGGCGGCACTTTCCTTGTGGTGATCTATGAATTCTCCGAGCAGCGCTTTCAGCGAAACTTCGCCGGCAAGCAGACCCTCACCGGTAAGCACCTCAGCTATGGACTTTTCGGCGCGCTCCAAGATGAGCGAACCCATGGCCGCTTGTTCCCAGCGCTGGCCCAGGGCGTTGGCGACGAGGGCGTTGTAGCGCTGAAGTTCGAACATGTCGGTGACGTTAGCCGGTAGTGCGGACTTGACGGCTTCCTTGATTGCCCCGCCAAAGTCGCCGTAGGAGCGAAAAGTGTCACTCACAACGTCTTTGAACAACTTATCGATGCCCTCGTCGATCAGCTCGCGAGGTCGATCAGAAAGGGCGTAGGTGCTGACGCGTTCGGCCAGCAGTTGTTGAAGCGTTTGTTCGCTCATTTGATGCTCCGTGCTTGATCGGTTGATTTCCCGTCTGGCCCTGTCGCCAAGGCCAGCCAGTGAAATCGTCATGCGATCTGCTTGAGAATTACCCGGCTGAAGGCATGAGGGTTCATGTACACCTTCAACGTCATCTGCCGGCGGCATTTGATGTAATCGCGCAGCGCAAGATCGGCCAGGTCTGCTGGGTCGACCTCAAGTGCGGCAATGGCTTCATCGACACCACCGAACCAATTCGCGAGCCGCCGGGCACATGCCGCTGCAGCTTCGTTAACCACTTCGTCGCTTGCTTCAAATACTGAACTGCTCATGGTCTTGCTCCAGTAGCCGGCGGGGTTGGTTAGGCGGTCAAAATGCCTTCAAGGCTGCTTTCGAACACTTCCAGAAACTCAGCGGGCTGCGTGATCGGATTCAGGTCTTGACCTGCGTTTTCCCCTGCGGCCACTACTGCGTCATCAAAGTCGCGGCAAACGGCTTGAGGGCCTTTAAACGCGCTAACTGCATTTGGATGCTTACGGTAGGAGGCAATGATCTTGGCTTCTTTGGCTTCGAATTCTTCGCGTGTCATTTCGTCTTGCTCCGTTCGTGGCTTCCGAATGCCTCCCGGGGTAGGAGAGGCATTTGTGAAACCAGATGAGCCCTGAATCAGGCAGAGCTCATCTCCTTGCCCTTCGGCGCTACTGGCGCGGTACGGGCCATTCAGTTTGTTGACTCCGACCGCGACCCTGTCCGCCGGATAACTGTTCACGGTGCTTTACGCTGCACACCCGGGTCAGTTGCCAACCCTCTGAACCGTTGAGGCCGGTTCATCGCTGCCTTTGAAGCGGTGGAGCTAAAGAGCGGCGGCTTTCGCCGGTTTTCAAATCTGCGCTAATCGCAGAACATGGATTGCATTATGCGCAGAATTATTTCTGCGTCAAGCGCAGATTTATAAAAATGAGGACGAAAAAAAGCCCGCGCATGGCGGGCTGATTTGGAAGGCGGGGGAGAAGCCGTTACAGGTTGGTCATTTTCGTGTCGATGACACGGCCAATGAAGTGGCAGTTATCGTCGATTTCGATTGTCCGATACTCGGGGTTTAAGGGGCGCAGGTATCGGTGGCCGGCGTCCTCGATGTACTGCTTGAAAGTCTGGTCGCCACTGTCGAGCAGCTTGACCACGTAATACTTGCCGCTGATCAGCTCAGACTCAGGGCGCACAAGGATGCGGGACCCTTCGGGAAAGCTGGGGTTGCCCGCGCAAGTCATCGAATGGCCTTTGACGTCCAGCCAGAAGCCATGGGGGCCGGCATTCTCTGTTGAAGGAATCCACACCTCTGCATCGCCTGGCTGGAAATTATCAGGCGACTCAATGAACTCTCCGGCAGCTACCCAACTGATCAATGGATATCCCTTAGGGGCCCGGCTCGGCTGCAGGCCCATCTGAACATTCGACATTCCCGTGTCCAGGTGCGTGCTGGGTTCGCCTTGCGGGGCCAGCTTAATGCCCAGGACGTTCATTATTTGTTTGAGCTTTTCGGGGGTTGTGCCCTGCAGGCCACGTTCCAGGCGCGAAAGGTTCCCAGAGTCGGAGTCGACCTGGTGCGCGAGTTCTTCAAGCGAAAGCTTCTTGGCTTTGCGTGCCGATCTGATGATCTGTCCAATATCCATGGGGGAAATTCTCCGGTGTTGCTGCGTTGCGCGCAAAGCGGTAAGCGCAGAATTTGTTTGCATTAAATCTGCGCTAATCGCAGAATCATCCCTGAAATCAACTCAGGGCATCGCCATGACTCCTTTAAAACGTGCACGAACCGCCAGGAAATGGACGCTCGCCGATGTGTCGGCACGTCTTGCCCAGCTCGGCGTCACCATCGATACCGGCAATCTCTCGCGAATTGAGCGCGGTACCCAGTGCTCTTCTGCGTCTCTGGCCGAGAGCCTGAGTCGCGTATTCGATGGAGAAATCACTGAAATCCACATCCTCTATCCGGAGCGCTTCACTGGCGGCTCCACCGCGGCGGCTTGACCATGAGCACCGACAAATTAAGCCCCGACCAGGACTCAAGAGCACGCGAGTTCGAGGCCCTGTTCTTGACCCGACTTATGTCGGTCGGACAGAAGAACGTCGCCACTTCAGTGGAATTGAGCGAGTCCGCGATAACCAACTGGAAGAAGGAAGGACTCATTGAGCGCTTCTGCAAAGCCTTGGTCGTCATGGACTTGCAGGTGGTGCCCTCCGAAGCTCAGTGCCATCCCGCCAAGTACATCGATGCGCTGCGAACTCTGGCTGAGCTTGGGTTGCAGGCTGAGCACAAGCGGCCGGGCCCGCTGGGGTGGGACTGACCATGGCCGCACTCCCGTACATGCAGCTTTACGTCGCTGATTACCTGGCCGACACCATGCACCTCACTACCGAGGAGCACGGCGCCTACCTGTTGCTGATCTTCAACTACTGGCAGACCGGGAAGCCTATTCCGAAAAACAGGCTGGCGCGCATTGCCCGGGCTTCCAGCGATCGATGGTCAGAGATTGAAAGCGCTCTTTCCGAGTTCTTCGAGGATGACGGCGAGCAATGGATTCACCTCAGGATTGAGCGCGATATCGAATCCGTCCTGACGTCACCTCGTGGCAAGAAGCTGCCAGAGGGCGACAGTATCTCGGGCTTCAAGGGGTACGTTTACTTTGTCACCGACCCGGGCTCGGACCTGGTAAAGATCGGGTATTCGAAGAACCCATGGGCGCGCTTGAGCGAGCTTCGTCGTACTTATGGCGTAGCTCTTTCCGTAGTAGCTACGGTAAAAACCGTAGAAAAATCCGAGACGACGGTTCATGCCGCGCTCGCTGAATTTCGGCATGAGGGTGAGTGGTTCAAGAAGAGCGACTGCATAAAATCCCTGATTTCAGCCGTTTCAGACGGAAAAGTAACTACCGTAGCAGAAATTCGTAGCTACGCAGACAGCTACGGTAGACCTGCTACGGCTACTACAAATACAGATACAGATACAGATACAGATATAAAACCCCCTTTATCCCCCCTTGCTGAAAATCCAGCACCGGCACCCGAGCCGAAGGCCAAACGCAAATCCCGATTGCCAGAGCCGTTCAACGTCACCGGCGATATGCGCAAGTGGGCCAGTGAACGCGCCCCAGCCGTGGGCCTGACCAACGAAACCGAAAAGTTCGTGAACTACTGGCGCGGCAACGGGGGCACCAAGGCCGACTGGATCGCAACATGGCGCACCTGGTTCCTCAAGGCCCAGGAAGACGCCAACCGCCGCATGAATCCGCCACCACGCAACGGCCAGCCACCCCTGGACATGCACAGCACCGCCTGGGCAGAGGAGCCGATCCTGTGAAGCACGTAACCGAAATCACCCAGACGCTCGACCCGCAGCAGGCCCTGGCCCAGATCCCGGTTGTTCAGCCGATCAAGGTTGACCAGAGGACCGCGGAAATCGTGAACACCGTGTTCAGCAAGCTCCAGGGAATTTACCCGGCCTGGCGTCAGGCATGGACCGACGATGCCGCCCTGGACAGCGCAAAACGCGAGTGGATCGCCGGATTCATCCAAGGCGGGATTACTTCGGACCAGCAACTGGCCTTCGGCTTCCAGCAGGCCCGCAAGGACAAGAGCCCATTCCTGCCGAAGGTCGGCCAGTTCGTGGACTGGTGCAAGCCAACCGCGGAACTGATGGGGCTACCGCATGAGGCCGATGCTTGGATTCAAGCCCTTGAGGGCAAGTACACCCACAACGCCGTCAAGATCGCAGCCGAGGCCACAAGCACGTTCGACCTGCGCACCGCCCGGGCAGACGACAAATCTCTCAAGCAGCGCTTCGAACGCAACTACGCCATCGTCATGCGCCGCGCCCAGACCGGGCAGCCGCTCGAGGGACGAATCGCCGCGGGCATCAGCCACGACAGCATGCGGCCCCGTGAGCAGATCCAGCTCGAGCACAGCCGCGCCGAAGCCGACCGCATCGTCGACACCCTCGAAATCCCCAAGGACCCAAAGGCCTGCCGCGCGCTGCTGCTGGCCAAGCTCAACATCCGGAGGCAAGACCATGCCTGATCAAAGCCCAGTAACGTTCCTGGTCCCGGGCGAAGCCGTGGGGAAGGGCAGGCCACGTGTCTCAACCATCGGCGGCCATGCCCGCATGTTCACGCCGAAGAAGACCGCAAACTACGAAACCCTGATCGCCATGGCTGCCCAGCAGGCCATGCAGGCCATGCAGGCCCGCGAGCTGATTACCGGCCCCGTGCTGCTGGAAATGAAAATCCTGGTCAGCGTGGCCGCGTCCTGGTCGAAGAAGAAAACCGCCGCGGCGCTCGCCGGCCAGGTCATGCCCACGAAAAAGCCCGACGCCGACAACGTGCTCAAGGCCATCTGCGACGGTATCAACGGCATCGTCTTCAAGGACGACGTCCAGGTGGTCAACGTCTCGATGAGCAAGCGCTTCGCAGAAAACCCGGGTGTCTTCGTCCGTGTCGTTCCGCTGCTGGGAGAATCGTCATGAAGCCAATCATGCGCTGGGCCTGCCGTGAGCTGAGCGACGGCTGGGTGATGATCGGGGTGGACGTGGACTTATCTCGCCCTGGCGAACCGGAGAGCCTGCTTGGCTACCGCAGGGCCGTGCACCCGTTCCACTTCGACGAGTCCGATACTCCGGTTATAGATTTCTACTCCGTTATCGCTGAAATGACTTACAGGGTTCAGAAGTGTTACGGGGTTGGCGCTCAACCTCACACCACCTCGCGCGCGTGCGCGTTTGGGGGCTGACCATGTCGGCCGCTGCGGAGTTGCGCGTTGATTGGTTCTCGCTGATCAACGGGATCTTGCGCGCGGGCTACTCGATCCAGTCCGCCGCAGAGGCGATTTCAGTTCCACGGTCGACGCTGATCGGCTGGAAGCAGGGCGCGGAGCCTCGATATACCGAGGGCGAGCGCCTGGTTGCGTTCTGGTGCCAGGTCACCGGGAGCGACCGTTCACGACTGCCCATGGTCGCGGTTGGCGACTGGTGGGCGTACCATTCGAAGGCCTGAATAGGAGGGAGAAGGCATGACAGACTGGAATTCAGCAAGCGAGCCCCCATCGGGGCGACCAGGGTTTTGGTCGGGCGAAGTTGCCGTTGTAACCAATCTCGGAAACCTGTTTCGAATTTCCTACTTCCAGGGGGATTACGGCGGTGTGTGGCAGCGCCCAAAGGCCTTCCAGGAAGGCGAGCAAGTCGAGTGGTGGTTACCGCTCCCGAAATAGTCAGGATTCCGACACCCCGCCCCGCCGATTCTCCACGTCATCGATGCCCAGCCACCGTGCTGGGCTTTTTTTTGCCGGGGAGAATCAACCTTGAACGCAACTCAAGACGTAGCCGTTGAGGCAACCAAAGCAGCGCCGCCAGTCATCGTGTCAGGGGCCATGCTGTTCGGCATGACGCCCGCGGAGTGGGTCACAGCGCTGACCGTGCTCTACCTGCTGCTCCAGATCGGCCTGCTGATCCCGCGCTACTGGTCGCAGTTCCGTACTTGGTTGCGGCCTGGCCCGGATGGCGCGAAGTGAGCGCCGTTCGCCAGCGCATCGCCGTGGGCATGCTGACATTGAGCATGGCCGGCTTCGGCGCCTGGAAGGCCAGCGAGGGGTTCACCGACCACGCTGTGATCCCCACCAAAGGCGACGTGCCGACCCTTGGCCATGGTTCCACGCGCTGGGAGGACGGCAGGCCGGTGAAGATGAGCGACACCATCACCCGGGCCCGGGCCGAGATCCTGGCCCGCAACCTGAACAGCCAGGCCGAGAAGGAGTTCGCCGCCAGCCTGCCAGGCGTGAAGCTCCATCAGGAAGAGTTCGACCTGTACATGGACTTTGTTGGCCAGTACGGCATGGGCACCTGGCGCAAGTCCTCAATGCGCCGCGACCTGCTGGTGGACAACTACGCCCAGGCCTGCCGCGACCTGCTCAAGTACAAGTTTGCCGCCGGCTTCGACTGCTCAACGCCGGGCAACAAGCGGTGCTGGGGTGTGTGGACTCGCCAGCTTGATCGCCACGCCAAGTGCATGGCTGCGCAATAGGGGGAAGCAATGAGCAATACCTTAGGCCCTGATGGCTATATCGTTCCGCCCATCGACATGTTCACGGATAGGCATGGACCCAATCTGCGCATGCGTGTTGATCCCGGCCAGACCGGTTTTTTCAAGCGCCGCATGTGGCGGCTCTCGTTCGAGTTCACGGCGCTGGCTGCTACACCAATCGTTCTCAAGGTGGTTATGCCGGTGAACTTCATCATCCACCACCAGGATCTATCGGTTGACGAGGGCGGAGTTGTTCTGCGCGCCTACCGCATCGGGCAGGGGGCCGAGGGCGGCACTTTTGAAACGCCAGTCCCGATGTACTCGGTCAACTTCATGACCGAAGAGGCGGCCTACACATTCCAGAGCAGCGTGACCACCGGCGGGACATTCACGCCGAGCGCGCCAGCCGTCGAGACGACTCGAGTCCGTGCAGCCACCGCCACCGCCCAGGCCTCAACGGTCAGCGGCAGCACGTTCGGCGAGCGTGGTCTTGCCGGGAGCACGTACTACCTCCAGATGAGCAATCTTCCGGGGGTATCTGGCACTAGCTCCGGTGTCTACTCGCTGATCGTGGAGGAGCGCCCGTGACCCGCTACATCATCGCAGGGCTTGCCATGGCGTTGATTGTGGCGTTGTGGCGTATTGACCATGTCAGCACCAGCCTCAGCACTGCAAAGAGGCGTGTTGGCGAGCTGGAGAGCCAGGCGCAGGCATTCGAACAAGCCATTGCTGTCCGCGACTCAATCGACCGCCAGTATCAGGAGGCAATCCGCAATGCCGAAGAATCCAAGCCACAGCTTGTTGCTGACCTCAATGCTGGTGCTCGCGTCGTGTACGTCCGCGCCGCCTGTGTGCCAGCCAATCCCAAGTCCGCCGGCGGCGCTGATGCAGCCACCCCCCAACTTGCAGCTGATGCTCGACAGGATTATGCCGACCTCGTTGTCGCCCACCGCAAAGTGACCGCCCAGGTGCTGGGCCTGCAACAGCACATCCTCACCGCCTGCACTCCTCGCAAATAGTCGGGAACCCGACAGCCTGTCACCACGATGCTGAGGCCTCTTTGATGATCTATCACCGAGGCCCACCAGCATGTCAGCACCTGACTTTACCCCCCAGATCCCCGGCGAACCGCTCGCCACCATGTCCCCGATCACGCCAGCAGTCACTGGCGCCACCGGCGGCACTCCAGAAACCAGCGAATCCATCACCGCGGCCCAGGCCCCGCAGTACAGCGCCAAGCACAACGGCGGTGGGCGCTGGATCGTAATCGACCTCAACGCCCCTAAGGTCGACGGCAAAGACGTGAAGATTGGCGATTTCGTTGGCGCCAGCAAGGAAGAGGCCGAGTTCGAAGTCTCGCGCTTGAGTGCCGGCGGCGAACCGCTCGCCCTGGACCCGGAGCGCCTGGCCGATAAGGCAGCCCTCACCACGCCAGCACCAGCCGCACGGGCTGTCGACGCTGCAACCCTGAAGCAACCAGTCATGACCCCGGACGGCTGGCTGTGCCCTGAACCACCGGCAGCGAAGGAGTAACGGCCATGGGAAGCAGACCGAAGAAACCAAAGGTCGTTGCCGCGCCTGATCCGCAGATCGAGGCGCAGAAGGCTGCCGACCTGGCCGCGCAGAAGGCCAACGAAGAAACCGCTGTTCGCAAGAAGCGCAAGGCAGAGAGCAGCCTGCTGTCCTCGGCCGGTGCCGCGGGCAGTGTCCTGGAACAAGGAAAGAGAACCCTCGGATCATGAATGCAGACCAGATCGCAAAAACGTTGAGCACCTTGAAGTCTCTCCGCTCGCCGCATGAGTCGGTCTGGCGCGATTGCTTCGATCACAGCTACCCGATCCGGGGGAGCGGCTTCTGCACTGAGCAAATCACGGCCATGGAAGCGCAGATGCGCAAGGCCAGGATGATCGACGGGACCACCACGGACGCGGCCCGGATCCTGTCGTCCGGCATCATGTCGGGGCTGACCCCGGCCAACTCCCTATGGTTCGGCATGGACGTCGGCCAGGAGACCGAGGACGAGCGCCGGTGGCTGGACGACTCGGCGGATATCCTCTGGCAGAACATCCACGCATCCAACTTCGACGCGGCCGCCTTCGAGGGGCTTATCGACGTTGTGTGCGCTGGGTGGTTTGCCCTGTACATCGACCAGGACACGGAGAAGGGCGGTTTCACCTTCGACCTGTGGCCCATTGCGAGCGTGTACGCCTCGGCGTCCAAGGCTGGCGGCAAGATCGACACGGTGTACCGCGAGTACAAGCTCACGGCAGAGCAGGCGGTGAATGAGTTCGGCGAGGAAAACCTCAGCGAGAACACTCGCAAGCTGGCCAAGGACAAGCCGCAGGAAATGGTCCGGTTCGTCCACGCCATCTATCCGCGCACCACGTACATGGTCGGCGCCCGCCTGGCCAAGAACATGCCGATCGCTTCCTGCAAGGTCGAGGTCGAGGCCAAGAAGCTGGTGAGCGAGTCCGGCTACCACGAAATGCCGGTAGTGGTACCGCGCTGGATGATGATTCCAGACAGCGTCTACGCCGTGGGCCCGGTGTTCGATGCGCTGCCAGATTCGCGCACCCTGAACGAGCTGTGCCGCATGGACCTGGCCGCCGGCGACCTGGCCATTGCCGGCATGTGGATTGCCGAGGATGACGGCGTGCTGAACCCGCGCACCGTCAAGGTGGGGCCGCGTAAGATCATCGTGGCCAACAGCACCGACAGCATGAAGCCCCTGCAAAGCGGCTCGAACTTCGAGTACGCCGAGACCAAGATCGCCCGCCTGCAGGCGTCCATCCGCAAGATCCTGATGGCCGACCAGCTCCAGGCCCAGGACGGTCCGGCGATGACCGCCACCGAGGTGCACGTCCGCGTGAACCTGATCCGCCAGCTGCTGGGCCCGGTCTATGGCCGGCTGCAAACCGAGTACCTGCAACCGCTGATCGAGCGCTGTTTCGGCATCGCCTACCGCGCCGGGGTGCTGGGCCAGGCGCCCGAGTCTCTGGCGGGGCGTAACTTCACCGTGCGTTACCTCTCGCCGCTGGCGCGCTCGCAGAAGCTGGAGGAGGTCACCGCCATTGACCAGTTCGTCGAGGGCGCCCTCGTTGTCGCCCAGGCTGACCCAACCGTCATGGACAACATCGACCTGGACGAGGCCCAGCGCTTCAAGGGCGAGGCCCTGGGCGTGCCGTCCAACATCATTCGTAGCAAGGCAGACCGCGACAAGATCCGCGAGGACAGGGCCGCAGCTGTACAGGCGCAGCAGGAGCAGGCGCAGCAGCAGATGATTCAGCAGCAGGCCGGCGAGGCGGCCATGAAGCAGCAGGCAGCAGGAGCAGCAGCATGACCAACATGACGGTCGAGCAGATCGACGCGATGTTCAAGCGCGTGTTCGAAGAGCACCACGAAGGCCGGATGGTGCTGGAACTGCTGATTCAGCGTTTCGCGCGAAACGCGGTCACGGTCGGGGGCATCGACGCCATCCTGAAAACCTACATCCAGGCCGGGCACCGTGAGGTGCTCGACCACGTTCTACTGCGGATCGACCGCGCCAACGGGCTCAACGAAGCCACCAACGAGCAAGAGGAATAACCATGCGTTTCAAGAACAGTTTCGTGCGCTTCATGGGCGCTATGTTGATGGACGAGGCCGGCGATGGTGGCGATGGTGCTGCTCCACCAGCAGCCCCCCCGGCGACTTCCGTCCTGGGCACCGCTGCGGGCACTGACTTCATCCCCGAGAAGTACCGCACCACCAAGGAAGACGGCACCCTCGACATGGAGGCCTCAGCCCGCAAGCTGGCCGAGTCCTATACCAGCCTGGAAAAGCGCATGGGTTCCGGCGATGCGCCACCCAAGACCGTCGAGGAATACGCACCGACCCTGACCGTCGAGGGCGTCACCTGGGACGAGTTCAAGACCGACCCACAGGCGCAAGAGTTCTTGAAGGGTGCTCATGAGGCCGGGCTGACCAACAAGCAGTTGGCCTATGTGGTTGACGCATTCCACAAGGCGGCTCCGGAACTGCTTGAGGGCAACGCTTTGCTGACCACCCAGGACTGCACCGCGGCGCTCAAGGCTGTCTGGACTGATGACAAGGCCATGACCTCCAACGTGCAGGCGTCTGTCCGGGCGGTCCAGGCATTTGCCAGTGATGGTGCTGCGCCGGGTAACCTCGACGCCCTGATGGCCAAGTACGGCAACGACCCGGACTTCATTGCCTTCACGGCCAACATCGGCAAAGAGCTGAAGGAAGACACCGCAATCAACGGTGGTGGCGCGGTCAGCGATGGTGACTTCGCCGTGAAAACCTCCGAGCTGCGTCAGCAGCTGCAGGACTTGCCGGCGCACGATCCGAAGCGCCCAGGCATCCAGGCCCAGCTGGATGCGATGTACGACCAGCGCTACAACAGGCAGCAATCCCGCCCGGGCTGACTCCAGCCCAAAATAGTCGGGAAACCGACACCCCCCATGCACAAACATCGCAGGCATCCCAGCAATGGGCCGGCCTGCGATGGCATGCAGACAACCGGAACGCCCCAGGCGCAGCAAAGCCGATGCACGCCAGGAATCCCGGCCCGCGATGCGGACAACCGGCAGGCAATCCCATATCTGCATTGGAGTGCATCAAATGTCCTTTCAAATCACTGAAGCCTTTGTCCAGCAGTTCGGCGACAACTTCCGCCACCTGGCACAGCAAATGACCTCGCGGTTTGAAACCCGCGTGACCATCGAGCCGAACATCGTCGGCATGTCCAAGTCCATCAACCGCCTGGGCCAGCGTACCGCCAAGCGCCGTACCACTCGCCACGGCGACACCCCGATCAACGACCAGCCACACAGCACGCGCTACGTGGACCTGTTCGACTGGGAAGACGGCGACATGATCGACGACCAGGACAAGATCCGCATGCTGGTCGATCCGACCTCTGACTACGTCAAGGCGATGGTTTCCTCGCTGAACCGTGCGAAAGACGACGTGATCATCGCGTCCATGGGCGGCAACTCCCGGTCCACCACCGGCAACATCATCCTGCCAACCACCCAGAAAATCGCGGTGGGCGGTACCGGCTTGACCAAGGCCAAGATCATCCAGGCCCGCAAGCTGTTCAGGAAGAACGAGGCGGACAACCACAACGGTGAAGAGCTGTTCATCTGCTACACCGCCGCGGCCGCCGCCGACATCCTGGCTGATACCACCCTGACCAGCCAGGACTACCTGGCGGGCAAGTTCTTGCAGGACGGCGACGTTGAAGGCAAGTGGATGGGCTTCACCTGGATTCCATCCGAGCGCACCCCGTTCGATGGCTCCACCCGCAAGCTCTACGCCTGGGCCAAGTCCGGCGTGACCTTCGGCAAGGGCGCCGATATCACCACCAAGGTGGGCGAGGATCCCGGCAAAGGGTTCAACGTCCGTATCTACGGGAAAATGTCCATCGGCTCCGTGCGGGTGGAAGAAGAGAAGGTCGTCGAGATCTCGGTAACCGAAGCCGCGTAAGCGGCTTCTTGCCTTCTCCCAATCTGATCAGGAGCAATGAATCATGGCAGTAGTAACCCTCAAGTCCACGGCCGTCACCAACTCTGACGCCTTCCCACAAACCCTGTCGCCCCAGCGAATCGATGGTGGCCGCATCCGCGAGCGTGTCGGCGTCATCGAAGCTGGCGCCGCTGATTCCATCGGCTCGGTGTATCGCCTGATGCGCATCAACTCGGTTGATCGTGTGTCGCGCCTGCTGCTGTCCTGCGATGCGATCACCACCGCGGTGGGCGATATCGGTATCTACGACATTTCGGCGGTCAACGCCGGCGCTGTCGTAGACGTCGATTTCTTCGCCTCGGCCCAGGCCCTGACCTCGGCACTGGTCAACCAGGATGTGACCCACGAAGCAGACGCGGCTGATGCCGGCACTGGCTTCGGCTTGGCCGACGTAGAGAAGCCCTTGTGGCAGGCACTTGGCCTCGCTGCTGACCCGGGCAAGCAGTACGACGTGGCAATCACCCTTACCGCTGCCGCAACTGGCGCCGGGACCGTGGTGCTGCGACTGCAGTACGTCGACGGCAACTGATTCACGGCGGGCCATGGATGGCAAACACTTACCGGGGCCGCGCGCCCCGGTCTTTTTATCTGGAGGTTGAGGATGAGCATGGCCACCGGAGTTTCGATTTGTTCCAACGCGTTGCTGATGCTCGGCGCGCAGACCATCAACGACTTTGCCGACCAGCTGAACCTGGACCGGGCCAAGCTCTGCGCCAACCTGTACCCGACTGTCCGTGATGATCTGATTCGTAGTCACCCGTGGAACTGCTGCATCAAGCGTGTAGTTCTGGCCCCTGATGCAGTGGCCCCAGCCTTCGGCTACGGCTACTCGTTCGAACTTCCCGCCGACTTCATGCGAGTGCTCGAGGTAGGGGAGAACGGCAACCAGATCGATTATCTGGTTGAGGGGCGGACGATCCAGGCAACCACCACCGTTCTGGAGCTGCGCTATGTGTTCCGCAACGAGGTAGAGAGCACCTGGGACGCGTCCCTGGTGAAGCTCGCAACCTTGGCCATGGCAGCGGCCTTGGCGTATCCAGTCACGCAGTCAGCAGCCATGCAGCAAACCATGGAGGAAAAGCTGGAAATGTCCATGCGTCGAGCACGCGCAGTGGATGGCCAGGAAGATCCACCCCAGATGCTTGGTGATGAGCGGCTTCTTGCTTCCCGCTTCGGGAGCTATTGGTAATGGCTCGCCTGACGCTTGTTCAAACCAACTTCACGGCCGGCGAAGTCTCCCCGCGCATGCTTGGCCGTGTTGACTTGGCGCGCTACCAGAACGGGGCCGAGATCATCGAGAACGCTTGGCCAGTGCTCCATGGCGGAGCTGTTCGCCGTGACGGGACACTGTACGTAGCTGCCGCCAAGTTCGCCGACAAAAAGTGCCGGCTGATCCCCTACGTGTTTAACACCGAACAGGCCTACATGTGCGAGTTCGGCGATTTCTACGTCAGGATCTATTACCCGAATGGCACTTACACAAGTGTCGAGCTGGTCAGCCCATACGCCCACACCCTGCTCGATCGCATCGATTATGTGCAGGGCGCTGACACGATGTTCATCTTCACCAACTCCGTTCCCGTCTACCGCCTGCGCAGAATCACCGATACCGAGTGGAGCCTCGCCCCAGCGCCATTCGTGACAAAGCCCTTCGATGAGAAAGGGATTGATTTTGGGGTGAGCATCACATTCAGCGACCCAAGTGTTGGGACGGGGAGGACTGCAACCTCTTCAGTTGCTGCGTTCCTGGCCGCCGATGTTGGCCGTGAGATCTGGTCAGGTGGTGGCGTGGCTCGCATCACCGCAGTCACCAGCTCGACAGTGGTTACGGTTGAAGTCTTGAACGCCTTCACCACGGCCGTTCGTCCCACCTGGTCGCTGAAAGGTTCCCCGCAGGCCTCCAACGCGCTCAGCGCCTTCACTCCGGTAGGCAGCACCGTGACCATGACCCTGGCGCTCGCCGGGTGGCGTATCGACGACGTTGGGAAGTTCGTCAAGATCAATGGTGGTCTTCTGGAAATCAGCGCATATACAAGCCCGACAGTGGTCTCTGGGTTGATCAGGTCGGCGCCAACTTCCGCTACTGCTTCGCCGGCCAATGCCTGGTCACTTGAAGCGTCCGTATGGAATGACGTCGACGGGTACCCAGGAGCTGGAACACTTTATGAACAGCGCCTTGCCCTGGGCGGCTCTGTGAACTACCCGCAAACCATCTGGGAGTCACGCACGGGCGAGTACCTGAACTTCGAGCTGGGCACCAAGGACGACGACGCGCTTTCCTACAACCTGTCTTCCGACCAGATAAACCCGATCCTGCACATGGGGCAGATCAACGCCCTGATTCCCCTGACCTATGGCGGAGAGTTCACGGTCAGCGGTGGGGTGGAGAAGTCGATCACACCGACAAACATCCGTGCAAAGAACCCGTCGGTTTATGGCTGCAACCGTGTTCGTCCGGTACGCATCGGCAACGAGCTGTATTTCGTCCAGCGTGCCAACCGCAAGCTGCGGGCCATGGCCTACAAGTACGACTCCGACACCTTCGGGTCGCCTGATATGTCCGTGCTGTCCGAGCATGCGACCAAGTCCGGCATCGTAGACATGGCCTATCAGCAAGAGCCTGAGTCGATCCTGTTCATGGTCCGCGCCGATGGCGTGATGGCGACAATGACCGTCGACCGGGACCAGGATGTTATTGGCTGGGCGCGCCAGGTCACTGACGGCGCGTTTGAGTCGGTGGCATCGATACCGACCGCCGACGGCGACCAGGTGTGGTGCGTTGTTCGAAGGACTGTAAACGGCCAGAACGTCCGCTACATCGAGCGGTTCAATCAGGGCATCCGTGTTGACTGCGGCGTGTTTGCGATAAGCGAGGTCGGGCAGAGCGTATGGGGAGGCCTGGCACACCTGGAAGGCATGACGGTGGATATCGTCGCCGACGGCGTGGTGATGCAGCAGCAGGTGGTCACCGGCGGACAGATAACGCTCCCTCGCACGGCCAAGTACGTGCAGATTGGCCTCAACTTCAAGACCAGGATCAAGACGCTGACCCCGGAAGTGCAGGGCAATACCGGCAGTGTTCAGGGGAACAGCATGCGCATCGGAGAGGTGACGCTGCGCTTTCTGGAGACCATCGGCTGCAAGATCAATGGCCAGACCGTCGCGTTCCGGAATCTCGGGGCCCAGGTACTGGACCATCCGCCAGTCTTGTTCACTGGCGTGCATCGCCTGGAGAACCTTGGGTGGGAACGTGGGCAGGCCTCCTTGCTGATCGAGCAGGACCAGCCTTTGCCGTTCCACCTTCTTAGCGTCATCAAGAAAGCCACATTCAACGATTGAGGGTTCACCAATGATCAGGCCTGCCAAGCATTCCGATGTGCCGCGACTTGTCGAGTTGGCCGTGCTTCTGCACTCCACAAGTAACTACTCGAGCATGGGCTTCTCGGCCGAGAAAACCGGCAGCTTTCTGCATGACCTGATCAATGGTCAGGGTGGCGTGGTGTTTGTTGCGGAGGTTGGTGGGGTGGTGGTGGGCGGCATGGCCGGAGGCATCACCGATCAGTGGTTCAGCGATGATCTGATCGCTTACGACTACTCGATCTTCATCGAGCCTGCACGACGCAGTGGCATTACTGCAGTCCGCCTGATCAGCACGTTTGAGCAGTGGGCGCGCATCAAGGGAGCCAAGCAACTCCACATGGGGATTGGCACAGGAATCAACGTCGAAGGCACCGTGCGGCTGTACCAGTCGTGCGGGCTCAATCACTTCGGCCCACTCATGATGAAGGAACTTTGATATGGCAATCACAGCGGCAACAGCCGCCTATGCCGCGCTCGCAGCCGCGACGGCCTACTCGGTTTACACGACCCAGCAATCTGGCAAGCAGGCACAGCTCAACGCTGATGCACAGGCCGACCAGGCGCGCCTGGACGCAGAGACGGAGGCGAGCGCCGCGGTAGTGCAGGCCGACCGCATCCGCAGGCTTGCACGCAACCAGGCGAGCCAGGCCAATGCGGCCCTGGCTGCATCTGGCGTTGAGGTGGGGGCCGGTACCGCGATCAACATCAACGAGGAGATCATCGGCAACGCCGAAGAAGACGCCGTGTTGACCATCTTCAACGGAAAGAACAAGCAGGCCAGGCTCTACAACGACGCCAGCAATTACAGCTTGGCGGGCGATCAGGCCAAGTCGGCGGCCAATGCGCAGTCATTTGGCACCGTGCTTTCTGCTGGCGCCAAGGCCGCAAGCGGATGGAAGGCATCGGCTGCTGGTCGAAACGGAACAACTCCCCAGGCCGGAGGCAACTTGTAATGGCGCAAATCCCGCTGGGTAACTTTGACCGTGTTGCGGTCACCCAGGAAGTGACGCCAAACCGCGTCATTATCAACGACAACAGTGGCCAGGCACAGGCCGCGCAACAAGCCGCGAATACGGTTCAGAAGGCAGCGTTCAGCTTGCTGGACCAGCAGCGCGAGGAAGACCAGGCCCTTGCCAGGGTGAAGGCCAGTAACGCGGTGATCGATCGTGAATCGCAGATCAAGACCATCACGGCTGACCTCGACGAGCAGATGCGCCTGGGCAAGCTCAGCTACGACAAGTCGGAGGAAGCCTACAACACAGCAGTGTCGAAGCTGGACCCCATTGAAACCCCAGGCCTTGATGAGGCCCAGAAGGGCGCTATTGGCAATTCGCTGAAGCGCTTGCAGCTCGGTGGCCTGGACCAGGTGCGTGCGTCTTCAGCCAAAGGGAGAATTCTCGCCGCACAGAGCGATCTGACCTCGCGCATGGATATGCTAGGGAAGGATGCAGCTTTGCCCGGGGCCAATGTCGATCAGATCAACGCCCGCATGGATGCCGAGGATATCGACACCGCCGGGCGCCTGGCTTTCGGCGAGGCCTGGGCCAGCAAGAAGCAGGAGTTCAAGGACAGCAATTGGACTACGCACGCAACCCAGCGGGTGATTGGTGCCCGTGACAGCCTGGGCAACCTGCAGCAGGTCGAGCACGACCTCACCGCTGCGGATGGGTTCTATGCCCAGAAGCTTGACCCGGAAAAGCGTAACCAGCTGCTGAACACCGTCACCGGCCGCATCTTCCAGGTGAAGGAGCATCAGCAGCGCCAGGCCGAAATGCGGGAAATGAAGGCCGAGCGCGCGCTTACCCAGATGGACCGGCAAGCCGCCAGCGGTATTCCGCCGACGCCGGCGGATCAGCAGCGGTGGAAGGCAACGCTCTCTGGCACGTCTATGGCAGGCGAGTACAACACCCGCATCGGTGAAATGAACGAAGTGCAGCAGTTGCTCCGGCAGCCGATCCCCGTGCAACAGCAGTACATCGACCGCAAGCGTCAGCAGATGGCGGCCAACGGCGGTAGCGTCACCGAGCAGGCCAACGTCAATCGGTTGCAGGCCGCCGTGGACAACAACACCAAGCTACTGCGCGACAATCCGCTGACCTTCAATGCCATGCGTACCGGCTCAGATGTTGAGCCGCTTGACGTTTCAGGCATCGCCACCCCGGAAGGACAGGCGAAGTTGGGCGAGCAGATCGCCGGCCGCTTCGACGTGGTGAACTCCGTTCGCAAGGCCTATGGGCCAGAGGTCGCACGTAACCCCTGGAAGCCAGAAGAGCAGACCATGCTGGCAGCCCTGCTGGGGCAGGCGGACGACGGGACGAAGTTGCAGCTGCTGGGCGCTATCGCTGCGTCAGCACCATCTGGCGCTGACTACGCAGCAGCCATCAAACCGCTTGCCGCAGATCAGCCCATCACTGTGCTGGCCGGCCTGGCGCAGTTCCGCGGGCTCAAGGGGACCGACGGAACCGATGTTCCCAAGACCCTGCTGTCCGGTGCCAAGGTGTTGGCCGACAAGTCGACGCCAATGCCCAAGGACAACCTGTTCCGTGAGGCGTTCGACGAGCAGGTTGGCAACTCCCTGGTGCCGGGAACCCCACAGCGCGAACAGGCCTACTTGGCCTTCAAGTCGTTGTATGCCGGCATGGCCGGGCCGAAGGGCATCAAGCACGAAGGCCCATCGCCAGAAGTGGACAGCGACCTTGTAGAGCAGGCTGTGACCATGGCCACTGGCGGTATCGGAGAGCGTGGCGGGGTGAAGGTGGTGAAGCCATACGGCATGGATGACGAAGCCTTCAACAAGGCCGTTGACATGGAGCTGGATGGCCTCGCTACCCGTAGCAAGTTCCCGATTGGGCAGCTGGAGGATATGCCGCTGTCACCCGTTCCAGGGCGGGAAGGCTCCTACTACCTGCTGAACGCGGGCCGGGTGCAGATTGACCCGGCGACCAACGAACCCATGGTGGTGAAAGTCAAATGAGCTGGCTAGACGGATTGGTCGAGGAAAACGAGGCGGCGAGCCAGGACCAGAGACTGGAGCGCACTGAAGAGCGTCCGGTGCCCGGGGCGTTTACTGGGGCGCTGGATACCCTGGGGCCCAACCTGCTCCGCGGCGGGCTTGAAGCTGGCGCTGCCGTTGAATCTGGTTTCAGTTCCCTGTGGCAGGGCAGCCTGGATGCGGCGGCTAGCCTGCTGCTGCCCGAGCCTAAGTTCGGTGGCACTCCGGACGTAACCAGCGCTGAGCGGTCCAGCCAGGAAACCCTGGGGCAGGGCACGGCCAAGGCGGTCATGGACCTGCGACCAGATCCAGCAGAGGTCGGTATCGTTGGGCAGATCCTGGGCGAGGCTGCAGCTGTTCTGCCAAGAACTGTGGCCGGCACGGTCCTTGGTGGTCCTGTCGGCGGTGCTGTAGCTGCTGGGGCGCCTGCTGGCTACAGCGGTAAGCAGGTCGGCATGGCCGAGGGCTTGGACGAGTCCACAGCCACCTACAAGGGCTTGATCGACGCGGCAACCGTGGGCATCGGCGCGGCGTTGCCGGCGGCGCGATTCGTCGGCCCAGTCGTTGGTGATGCTGCAATCGCCGTTGGCGCCAACGTGGGCTTGGGCATGGCCGGCCGCGGCGCTACCGCCGCGCTGCTGGACAGCAACGGATATGCCGCCCAGGCCGCGCAGTATCGGGCAATGGATGGTACGGCCATCCTGACGGATGCGGTCCTGGGGGCTGCCTTCTTCGGCATTGGCCGCGCGGGCATGCGCAGGCCGACCAGCGACCAGGTGGCGGCCGCACTCACCGAGCGCAGCGTCCAGCACGCCGATATCGATACGGCGCCCGGGGCGCCGATCAACCCGCGATCAGCTGTTGCGCACCAGGATGCGATCCGCACGGCTATCGATCAGTTGAGCCGCGGCGAGCCGGTTGTGCTGCCCGAAAGCATCCACTCCGCGGAGTTCCTGCGAACTGCCGAGGATTCCTCGGTAGTTGCCCCGAGCCGTGATGTGGCCTTGGCCACTGCCCGCCAGGATCTGGAGCCGACGCTGCGTATCGAGCTGGAACAGGAAGCCGCCGGCATTCTGCCCAACGTGAAGGACGTTAAAGCCGAGCTGTCCGCTGTATCCCGCAGCCTGGAAGGCCTGGACAGCACATTCAAGGCCAGGGCCAAGGAGTTCCAGCAGCAGGGCCAGAGCCGAAAGCAGGCCGAGCAGTCAGCGCGCCAGGCCATTGAGTCTGAGCGCCTGGACCTTGCCGACCGCCAGGCGTCGCTGAATGACTCTCTTGGCGGCAACCGTAGTGCCGAACTGGCACGGGCCGATCTGGCTGCCATGGATCGCGGCGAAACGCCAAAGCGCTTGCAGGACCGGATGGCCAAGCGGGCTGACACTATCGCGAAGGGCTTCGACAAGACCCCGCTCGCGGCCGGTATCGCCGAGGGAAATAGCCAGCTGACCATGGCCCAAATCGCCCGCCAGGAAATCGCCCGAATCCTGGACGATATCGAGCGCGCTGACCCACGCATTGAGCCGGTTCCGCTGGAAATGCCCACCATGATCGAAGCCAGTCCGGGTAAGGGTTCAAGCCCGAAAGTTGGAGACTCGGCCACCAGGGCAGAAGCGGCCTCCACCGGTGGGGATAGTCCCGGCGAGAAGCCGAGCACCCGCCAGGGTGAACCAGCCAATACTACTGCCACTGATCCAGAAATTGCCGTCGTCGACGAGATCCTGGCCCGGGTCGATGATATGCGCCTGGCCACCGGCGCCCTGGACGAGGGGGGCAACCCTGTAACCGTGTCAGCGCGCGAACTGCTGGCCAGCGCTGATGCCGATATCGTCCGGGCACAGGAAGAGTCCCGAGGGTTCGCTGCCGCGGCCGCTTGCTTCCTGCAGAGAGGTTTTTAAATGTGGGGGAAAGTCACTTTTAAATAGTCGGGAAACCGTCTATCCCCGAACCATAGGCTTGCCTCCATTCCTACAGGAGGCAAGCCATGCGCCCCGAATGCATCCAAGCCGTCACCCAGGCCATCGGCCGTTCCCTCAACCAGCAAGAAATCCAGGGCATCGAGAACCGCGTGCGCCGCAACATGAAGCAGCTGGCGCAGACCGATACCGCCTGGCAATCGAAGTCGATCGCCGACCGCCTCAACGAGTCAGCCGCCAAGGCTGCCAAGGAGCTAGTGGACGAGGCCAACCTCAAGAAAAAGCGGGTGGCGCTGACCATCATGGCCCACGACCGTATTCAGAGCTTCATGGCGCGCTTCCCTGACCAGCCGCTCGAAGGCCTGGACCGGCTTCTGGCTTTCTCCAGCGACGGCAAGAGCGGTATTCAGTCCATAGAGTCGGCCACCCGCGCAATCCGTGACGATTCGCTGAGTCGCATGCTGGAGGTCATCGACCAGACCAAGGGCAAGCTTCTTGGGCTGTTCCAAGACGAAGCCGGCAATCTGGCGTTAGTGCGCGAGCTTCGGGGCACAGACTCCGGGGTGCCTACGGCTAAGCTGGCGGCAAAGGCATACAAGGACGTGACCGATCAACTGCGGGAGCGATTCAACCGAGCCGGCGGCGATATTGGGAATCTGGACGACTGGGGGACGCCACAAGATCAATCACAAACACGTGTGGCCAAGGACAAGGCCAAGTGGGTTGGCGACCATATCCAGTGGGTCAACCGCGCCAAGTACATGAAGGAAGACGGCACGCCGATGAATGACGCCGAGCTAACGGACTTCCTCAACCATGCGTGGCAAACCCTTGCCACCGGCGGAATCAACAAACTGGAGCCCGGCCACGCCGCCGGTAACGGCATGCGCGCCAATCGCGGGAGCGAGTCACGCCAGATCCACTACAAGGACGCCGAAAGCTTCATCGCCGCTCAGAAGGCCTATGGTGAGCGCAACCTCCTGGAACTGCTGATCGGCCATATTGATCGGGCGTCCCGCGACATTGCCCTGGTCGAAGCCCTGGGTCCGAATCCGTCCAACCAGATGCGTTACTTCTTGGACGAAGGACAGAAGGCTCAAACCAATAAAGCTCTATTGGTGCCAGGGAAGAAGGGCGAAAAGGCCCGTAAAGCTGTTGAAAAGAAGCGCTTGAAAATTGAGCGTTTGTTCGAAGAGGTGGCAGGCACTCGCGAGCCGCCAGCATCGGCTGCCATAGCGAACGGGTTCGATACATATCGGGCGCTTAACGTAGCCAGCCGCCTGGGCTCTGCCGTCATCACATCGATTACCGACATGGCGACAGTAGGGCTTACGGCTGTAATGAACGGAATGCCGGTCATGAAGGTGTTCGCCAACGAGATCCGCATGCTCAACCCGGCGAGCGCGACTGATCGGCGGCTGGCGCAGCGCAGAGGACTTGGCCTCAACCAGTTGATTGGCAGCTTGAACCGGTTCGGTGCCGATGGTCTTGGCACCAATGAGCAGATTTCTGGCCGTATCTCGAAGTTCTCCCAGACCACCGCCAGCAAGATCATGCAGCTCTCTGCTATGAATGCGATGACCTCCGGGATGCAGCGGGCGTTCGGCGCCACGATGATGGACACCATCGGCGACATGTCGCGCCGGCACCAGACCATCGCTGCGATGGACCCAGCCGACAGCAAGCGGCTGCTTGGGCAGGGCGTCACCGAGACGGATTGGTCCGTGTGGCGCCTGGCTCAGCCCGAGGACTGGCGCGGCGTAGGCGACACGGTGTTGACCGCGAATAGCATCTACCGCATCCCGAATGCTGACTTGGTGCCGCTGGCGCAGCAGCTCAAGACGACCCCTCAGCGTCTCAAGGACCAGGCCGCCACCAAGCTGCTGGGCACTGTACTGGACGAAACCAACATGGCGATCATCGAGCCCGGGGCCAGGGAGAAGGCATTCATGTATGGAAATATCCGGCGCGGGACGTGGGGAGGGGAGCTGCAGCGTTCTTTCTGGCAATTCAAAAGCTTCTCTATCGCCATGATGACCAGGCATTTCAACCGCGCCATGTCTCAGGAGACGGGCTGGGGTAAGGCTGGGTACATGGCTGCACTGATGGCCAGTACCACAGTGCTTGGTGGTATGGCCATTCAGCTGAGTGAGATTGTGAGCGGCAGGGACCCGAAGAACATGCTCGACGACAAGTTGCTGGGCGTCCCTGGTCTGCGCTTCGGTGCCGCAGCGTTTCTCAAGGGGGGATCGCTAGGGCTGTATGGCGACTTCCTTTTCAGTAACCAGACCCAGGGCGGCCAATCCGCCTTAGCCGCTATCGGCGGTCCAATTGCTGGGGACATTGAATCCATATTCAAGCTTAAGGGCACTGCCGCTGACGGCAAGGGGCCGCAAGTTGGCGGCAACCTTGTGCGCCTCGCCAAGTCCCATACCCCTGGTGCAAACCTCTGGTACACGAAGGCCGCCACCGACCACCTGATCTTCAACCAGTTGCAAGAGTATTTCTCCCCCGGCTACCTGCGCCGCATGAAGCAGCGTGCCCGGAAAGAGTTCAAGCAATCGTACTGGTGGGAACCGGGCGACACTTCGCCAGATCGCGCGCCGAACCTTGGCGCCGCAGTAGGGGGGCGCTGATATGCGCGACGATCAAATCACCCGCTTGCAAGCGCTCAGCGAACGCCTGGGAGAGGTTGTTATCACTGAGGTGGATCCGCACAACTGGCCTGGCGCCGAGAAGCCGCCGGCGGACCTGACCCAGCAGGAGCGCGGCGACCGCTACTGGTGCAAGAAGAACGCGGCCGCCACCATGACCTTGTTGCTCAAGGTGGTGAACATCGCCGGCATCATGAACCGCCAGAGGCCAGCGCCAGACGCTGGCCACAGTATCGACGAGCTGGACGGCGAGCTGGCGGCTGCAGAGCGCGAGGCCCAGGCCATCATCGATCGGATGAAAAAGGACGGGCATGTCCACTGAGCCTGAGCCGACCGAGAAGAAAGTCAGCCTGCTGGTTTTTTTTCTCATCTGGGCCAAGCGCATGCGCTGGCAGGTGCCGGATATCCATGTCCGGGCACTCATATGGCTGGAGGCCAAAGGGCCTCTGGCCGTTTTGCGTTGTTTTCGCGGTTTCGGCAAGTCGACGCTGCTGGCGATCTACAACGCCTGGCTGTATTACCGCGACCCTGCGTTCCGCATCCTTCACCAGTCCGAGTCGGACCCCACGGCCTACAAGACCAGCCGTGATACACAAAACGTTATCCGCAACCATCCGCTGACTCGCCACCTGTTGCCGCCCAATCAGGGCACAGTCGAGCAATGGTGGGTTGAGGGCGCCGCTGACTTCCGTAATGCCTCGATGTTCGCCAAGGGCATCCTGTCGAACGTGACCTCGGCCCGCGCTGACGAATGCCAGAACGATGACGTGGAGGTGCCCCGCAACATTCAGACGCCCGAGGCCCGGGAAAAACTGCGGTATCGCTTGGGTGAGCAAACTCACATCCTGGTGCCGGGCGGCAGCAAGCTGTACATCGGCACGCCGCATACACATGACAGTCTGTACGACGAACTGGAGAGCATGGGCGCCGACTGCCTGACCATCCGCATGTTCGCCCTGGAACATCGAATTGAAGAGGCTAAGAACAACGCCTACGACGTTCCTTTCGTTCCGGACGTGGTGTTTTCCGGGATCGGCAAGCACGCCCGCGTCCTGGTGCTGGGCACTGACTACCAACTGACCAAGACTGGTATTGCCTTCTTCACGCCCCCGGGCACGCTGATCGACTGTTACGCCGGCAGCGCCTGGCCCGAGCGATTCGACATGGCCACGCTGGAGACTCGCCGGCGAGAGACCCGCACCATCAACGAATGGGACTCGCAGTATCAGCTCCACTCGAAGCCGGTCACAGAAGTTCGCCTTGATCCAGCCAGGATCATCCCCTACGACGTCCAACCGACCATGCGCTACGCCAACAACGCGGCAGCCATGTACCTGGGGTCAACCCAGATTGTCGGCGCTGTGGCGTATTGGGACTGTTCCCTGGGAAAGATCAAGTCGGACGCCTCGGCCTTCTCCCTGATTCTTACCGACGCCCGCGGCCAGCTTTACTGGCACCTGGCAAAAGGATTGACCGGAGAGATCGCAGAGTTCGACGAGCGCGACCGCATCAACGGCGGCCAGGTTCACCAGATCCGCGAGCTGGTCATTCAATACCAGATCCCCCGGGTGATCATCGAAACCAACGGACCTGGTGGGTTTGCCCCGGCAATCCTCAAACAAGCCCTCAAGGGTACGGGCTGCGGGATTGGTGAGGAGCACAGCAGCGCCAACAAGCAAAAACGCATCCTCGATGCCTTCGAGCCGCCATTATCGGCCCGCTTCCTGTGGGCCCACGTCGATGTGCTGCGCACGATCTGGGATCAGATGCGCGACTTCAATCCAGCCCTGACCAACCAGGACGACGACTACATCGATTCCGGTGCTGGCGCGATCAGCCAAACCCCCGTCCGCATTGGGCGAATAGTCGGGAAACCGACAGAGGCCCGGCGGGACGATTGGCGCCCAGATGCGGGCGTGCATGAGGTTCAAGTGGACTATTAGCCCGCCACCACCAAAGGGGCGAAGTATGTCAGTTCAACCAGGTCCAACCGAAAAGCGTTATGCGGCGAACGGCGTATCGCTCACCTACACGATCCCATTTCTTTTGCTTGCAGCTAGTGATCTGCAGGTTTTTTTGAATGGGGTTGAAATCACCACCGGGTTCTCCCTTTCAGGGGTCGGCAACCCTACCAGCGAAATTGCATTTGTCGTTGCCCCGACTGGTGACCTGCTCCTGGTGCTGAACGTGCCGTTTCAGCGATTGGTCGACTACCAGGAGAACGGAGATTTTCTTTCGTCAACGGTAAACCGTGATTTCGACAGGATCTGGCAGGCCCTGAAGCAGCTTCTAAGGTGGTCTGATAGGTCGCTTCGGCTCGGCGACAGCGACGTTGATGGATCTGGGTGGTACCGGGCTGGGGGCAATGGCATCAGGGGATTAAGTGATCCTGTCGAACTGCAGGATGCCGCGACAAAGAATTGGGCCGAGCAATACATCGGTGGCTTGATTGAGCAGGGACAAGGGCCGACCAACAATGCAGCCAACGTTCTGTACGTCGGTCCTGACGGTGTCACTGTAACTGTTCAGAGCTTATCTGGTCCTGCTGGCTCTAACCTGATTGGCTTCCTTCAGGCCGGCACCGGTGCTGTATCGCGGACGATGCAGAGCAAGGCGAGGGAGACGATCAGTGCACTCGATTTCGGGGTGGCCGGAGACGGCATTGCGGATGACACCGCAAAGCTACAGCTTGCGATAAATGCTGCTCGGTCGTTTTCGAAAACGCTGTACATTCCCAAAGGTACGTACAAAACAAGTTCCGTACTCAACATAAGTGGTGTACGAATTATTGGTGATGCACTTGGTTACCGAAATAGCAGCGGAACTGTAATCCAGGGGAGTGGCGCGCACGATATTTTCACTCAGTCTACGGCTACTCTTGATGATACATGGACTGAACTTCACGACATTCGAATCAAGGGAGGATTGTGGGGGATCAAATGTCGGTACATGATAAGTTCGCAATGGTCAAATATCGTTATTACTGATTGTCAGAACGGCATTCAAATGGGCAACTCAACCGATGCCGGCCCGCTTCTTAACGTGTTCAATCATATTGATATTGATGTTGTTGATACGGCACTAGATCTTAACGGAAACGGATTCGTTAACTCAAACGTATTCAATCAGTGCCAATTCAAAGGACTACAATTTGCGGCAAGGATCAGGTGTACTGGAGGCATTGGCGCCGTAGGGAACGTTTTCAATAGTACGAACTTCATGGGCGATCGTTATGGCGCAACCGTTGAGAACACAAAAAATATCGCATTCAATGAATGTTACTTCGAATCGCATGGCCCATCAGTAGGGTTTCTTGGTGTAAACATAGGGTGGTCTCTTGATGACTGCACGTTTGCTGGCTTAAGAAACGATAACGCAACAACTAAAACGTCGTTTCTTTATCACTTTGTTGGTAACGTTTGCCGCGGAGCGGTCAAGGGTGGGTATGTTTATATCCCGACTGGAACCGTATTTAATAACCAGAGCCTTTTAGCTTCTGAGGATCCAGCAAGCTTCTTCGTTAATCTGATTGATGAGCCAGAGCAAGACGTTGCAGCGTCCGGATTCGTTATTTTTAACGCCAGCCTACTTAGTCAGAATCTGATTTATTCAAAGGCATCAACTTATGTTCCGACATGGAGTGGAACGGTGGGCAACGGAACCATCCGCGGTAGGTGGGTCCGAGAAGGGAATATCGTCACAGTGAGCCTGTACCTTCTGTTCGGCACAACCACCGCGCCAGGCGGGACGTTCTGGACTTTCGGCCTGCCATTCGCATCTCGAGAAAATGCCGTAGGCTCTGTCCTTATGCGCGATGCGGGAACAAACTTCTACACGGGAGTGGCAGCCCTTAACTCTGGTGTGAGCAGCTTTACGATCAACGTGAACGGAACGGCCAACCTTGTAGGCCCAACCGTTCCTTTCACCTGGGGATCGACTGACGACATCAGCATAACGCTGACGTATCAGTGCTGACTTGCTGGCCCTGGCTAAGCGCCAGGGCTCGCTGCTTTAGAAAGCTTGCTGCCGGTCGACGGCCTGGACATCAACTTCAGCAGTGGCCTTTCCAGGAGCGTGAATGCTATAGCCCCAATAAGCAGTGAAAGCAGCACTGCGGCGACTACCATTTCTGGTCCAGGTTTGTACGGCCAGACCCAGCTGATAATCCAGATCGCTATCGCATGGAACAGATAGATGGAGTAGCTGGACTCACCGAGAAACTGAGTTGCTCGATGCTTAATAATCGCAGATCCTTCAAACCCAAGTGCGCCCAGCACAAGAAGTACACTCGGTATTCCCCAGGCAAGAACCCCATCTGAATTGTTGAAATTTTGAATCGTAAACATCAGCACGGAAGCAGCAAGAAAAATGGCAGCCTCCGGCTTTTTTGGCCGGTATCCAGCTTTTACAGCATGTCCGATAACTAGTCCTGCTGCGAACTCAAGTATTACTTGATTGAAGTAATACTGCTCGCCTCCCTTGATTCCATAAAATGCAGTTCCTAATGCGGCTATTAGGCATATAGATGCTGGCACTGCAAGTCGGCCGATGCAAAGCATTAACCCCAATACTGCATAGAAGAACATTTCGTAATTCAGTGTCCAGCCAGGGTAAAGAATTGGCATGTTAAAGCCAGTCGGCGGCGGGGCAAAAATGAAAGATCTAAATATGTGCTCTGATGACGGCGGAACTTCCGGGTAGCGAGTATAGAAGTAGGCAACGGCTATCGCCGAAGCAATCCAGTACATCGGGATTACTCTAATGCATCGCTTTTTCATGAATTCAAATGGGTTGGTTGTATCCTTTATTGATAGGCACATAACCACGCCGCTGATAACAAAGAATAAGTCTACTCCAGCCGCGCCTGCTCGAAAGTTAATGTGTGGAAACAATGAAAGTGCGTGAAATATTACAACCGATATTGCCCCAAGCCCGCGAAGAGCTTGAAGTGATTGCAGTTGTTTGTTGCTCGTTTGATTATTGGGTTTCATGTGTTTAGTCTTATAGCGGGCGTGATGGCGCGGACCGGAATGTATCAGAATCCAAAAAATCCAGATACATGCGGTCAGCCCATTGCCCTGGTTGATTTGTGATATGCAGTTGAGCAGGTGAGTGCTGTGCCAGAGAGCGGAAAAAAGTACAGCATCTAGTACGTTGGTTCTTGTTGGTTCGTAAAGTTACGAGTAAATGCTGGTGTTTTTTCGACAGGTTCGATTCCTGTCTCGGGCACCAGTTGGCAGTTCAAGACGTATAAACAACAAAGCCCGCATCGAGCGGGCTTTGTCGTGTTTATTGGCCTTGAATCACTTCACCTTGCTTCTCAGATCCTCGAGGCTGCGTTTGAGTTGGTCCAGATTCTGGCCCTGATTGCTGACCTCGCTCTTGAGGCTGGACAGCTCGCTGGAGCTCGAACTGGAGCTTGAGCTGCTGCCACGCTTGAGGTCATCGATCTGATTCGCCAGCTTGTCCAGAGTGCTGGCCTGGCTGCTGACTGTGCTCTTGAGGCTGGACAGCTCGCTGGAGCTCGAACTGGAGCTTGAGCTGCTGCCGCGCTTGAGGTCATCGATCTGATTCGCCAGCTTGTCCAGGGTGCTGGCCTGGCTGCTGACTGTGCTCTTGAGGCTGGACAGCTCGCTGGAGCTCGAACTGGAGCTTGAGCTGTTGCCACGCTTGAGCTCCTCGATCTGTTTGCCGAGCTTGTCCAGTTCGCTGGCCTGATCGCTGGTAACGCGCTTGAGGTTGTTCACTTCACTGGTGCTCGAACTGGAGCTTGTGCCGCTGTTGCGCTTGAACTCTTCAAGCTGGGTTTCCAGTTTCTTCAGCTGGTTGGCTTGCTCGCCGGTGGTTTTCTTGAGGTTGCTCACCTCGCTGGCAGTGGAGCTGGAGCTGCTGCCGGTGTTGCGTTTGAGCTCTTCGATCAGGCGCGCCTGGCTGTTGACGATGTCCTTGAGCTTTTCCAGCTCGGCGCTGCTGCTCTTGAGGCCATCCTGCAGCTTTTGCAGGTCGTCCACGGTGAAGCCGCTGGGGCGCACGGTGTACTTGAGGTCTACTTCCTGGTGCAGGGCCGAGATCCTGTCCGAGTACGAGGCGCTGCTGGAGTTGAATTCGACGGCCTGGGCGGAGAGTGACAGGCTGCTGAGGATCAGGGTGGAGAGGCTGGTGGCGAGGAAGGCGGACGAACGCTGAGTGCGGCTGAACATCACTGGGTTTCCTTGTGAAGTGCCGATATGGCACATCGCTATGACTGCGTTCTTGCCTTCTTGTTCCAGGGGCAAGAAGGCGGCTCGGGGAGAGGAATGTAACAACGTATTTTTCGTGAAAGTGCCTTGAGCAAACGGACAGGTTTTTTGTCGGTGCGCTGTAAGGATTCGTATGCATCCGCAGACAAAGGCCCTATATTCGCAGCCTGTCTGAATGGTTTTCAGATGATCCCGAATGGTTCACGGCCAGATAAATCGGCTTTCACAGCGCTTTTTTGCGGCAAAGAGATCCCAACGATCCAGATCCATCTTCCATTCCCATGATCAGAGAGAACGAGATGATTCCTAAAGAAGCCAGAATTGACGTAGCCCTTGAAAAGTACCTGGCTGCCACGCCTTCCTTGCAGGAAGAAATCAGCGCCCTGAGCCCGCAGGAGCAGAAGCAGCAGGCCCAGTGGGCGTTCGAGGACGAAGCGGAGTCGCGCGGCATCGAGCCGTGGGAGCTTGTGCTGGAATTGATCGCCGAGTCGCCCGAGGAACTCAAGGCCATGCGGCTGGAGGTCCACCAGGAAGTCGCTGAGGCCCTGGGCATGGACCTTCAGGACTACCTGGAACTCAACGAAATCGACGACTGATGCAAAAACGCCAGCCTTTCAGGGGCTGGCGTTTTTCTTTGGGGTACTGCGCAAAGCTTTTGAAGATCAGAGGCTCAAGCGCATCGACAGGTCGACCGCTTTCACATCCTTGGTCATCGCCCCGATCGAAATGTAATCGACGCCGGTTTCGGCGATCGGGCGCAAGGTGCTTTCATTGATCCCGCCGCTGGCTTCCAGCTTGGCCTTGCCGGCATTCAGGCGAACCGCTTCACGCATATCGTCCAGGCTCAGTTCGTCGAGCATGATGATGTCCGCGCCCGCCGCCAGGGCTTCCTTGAGTTCTTCCAGGTTTTCCACTTCGACTTCCACCGGCTTGCCCGGGGCGATCTTGTGGGCGGCGCTGATCGCCTGGGCGATACCGCCGCACGCGGCAATATGGTTTTCCTTGATCAGGAAGGCGTCGTACAGGCCGATGCGGTGGTTGTGGCAGCCACCACAGGTCACCGCGTACTTCTGCGCCAGGCGCAGCCCTGGCAGGGTCTTGCGGGTATCCAGCAACTTGACCTGGGTATCGGCGACGAAGTCGGCGTAGTACTGCGCGCGGGTGGCCACGCCGGACAGCAACTGCAGGAAGTTCAGGGCGCAGCGTTCGCCGCTGAGCAGCGAACGGGCCGGACCTTCGAGGTGGAACAGGGCCTGGTTGGGGCTGACGCGCTCGCCGTCACGCACCTGCCAATGCACGGCGACCCGCGGGTCGAGCTGGCGGAACACCGCGTCGACCCAGGCCGTGCCACTGATGATCGCCGCTTCGCGGGTAATGATGGTGGCTTTGGCCAGGCGTTCGGCCGGGATCAGTTGCGCGGTGATATCGCCGCTGCCGATGTCTTCCAGCAACGCACGGCGCACGTTGGCTTCGATTTCGGCGGTCAGGTCGGCGAGGCGTAGATTCGGCATAGCGGGCTCCACAAACAAAGTGGCCCGATTATAGGGCCATGGCGCAAGCGAACCCAAGGCGGCGCCCCTCCAGTACCTGCATTTGGTCGCCTGGCAGAGCCGTTTGCGAGAAAGGGCGGTCGCTATATGAGCACTATTTCAAAGCCCGCGCAGAGTCTGCTGGCACAAGAAGGGGCTTTTGCCAGATAATCCGACTTCTAATTGACGTCATAGCTTTGACGTTTGCTTGGCTCCCCACTATTTGAAATGCAGCGGTGCGTATCGATGCCCGCTGGGACTCGACTGTGAGCGTCGACCGACCTTTTCTTGCGCGGCAGAGAAAAACCTTTCAGGAGGCTTGGATGCACAACGACGGGAATGTAGTGCCTTTGCACAAGGCCGCTACGGATCAGGCGAACCCTTCGCCGCTCGCCCGCCTGCCTGTGATTCTGCTTCAGGTCCGTGACAAGGCCGCCCAGCAACTGCGCCATGGCCTGCAGGAACTGTTCGATAACGCCGACGACACCTTGTTCGAGATGGCCGACCGGGCCCAGAACAATGTCGACCAGAACACCTTTTTCGAAGCCATGCGCGACCTGCGCCTGAAACGCAAAAGCATCGAGCGCGGCTTCCTGGAAAAACTCTTCGAGGCCTTTGTCGACCTGGTCCAGTACGACCCCGCGCCAGCGATCGCCCAGGCCGTCGCCTACGTCCCACCCGCTGACACCTGCCAGGATGACCTGGAGCGCACCCTGGCCCTCGAGGCGATGGTCGCCAAGGCGGGCAATCGTGACGGTTTTGCCCTTGGCCAGCTCACCGCGCGCCTGAGCGCGCTGCTGGGCAAGCACCTGGATGACCGCAGCAACCCCTTGGGCCCGGCCATGCTCTGCGAGTATTTCCTCGAGTCCGGGCGCAGCCTGGGGGTGGAGATCAAGGTCAAGCTGATCATTCTCAAACTGTTCGAACGTTATGTGCTCAGCGAAGCCGACCAGCTGTACGCCGAAGCCAATCAGCTGTTGGCCGCCACGGGCGTGTTGCCGGAGCTCAAGCCCGCGCCGGCGCGCCGGTCTATCGATCAGGCGGCCGCGAGTATCCAGGTCACGCCGGAGCCCGGCGTGGCGCAGATGGACGAAAGCGTTCAGCAAGTGTTCTCCGCCTTGCAGGAGCTGTTGTTGCATGTCCGCGGCAGCGTGGTGCCGACCCTCGAGGCGAGCGCCGAAACCCAGCCCATTTCCACCCGTGACCTGCTGCGCCTGCTGTCTCACCTGCAGCACTACGTGCCGGCCAGCGCCCAGGACGATTTCGACCTGCGCAACCAGCTGGAACAGCTGTTGACCCGGGTCAGCGTAAAGAGCGGCAAGTCGCGGGTGGTCGGGGTGGCCGACGAGGATGTGATCAACCTAGTGGCCATGCTCTTCGAATTCATCCTGGCCGATCGCAACCTGCCGGAATCCTTGAAGACCCTGATCGGCCGCTTGCAGATCCCCATGCTCAAGGTCGCGGTGCTGGACAAGAGCTTCTTCAGCCGTAGCAGCCATCCCGCGCGCCGCCTGCTCAATGAAATCGCCGCGGCGGCCATGGGCTGGGGCAGCTGCGACGATTATCAGCGCGACAGCCTGTACCTGCGTATCGAGCAGGTGGTGCAGCGGTTGTTGAGCGACTTCGTCGACGACCCGGCGATCTTTTCCGAGCTGCTCGCCGAGTTTCTCGCCTTCACCAGTGACGAGCGGCGTCGTAGCGAGCTGCTGGAACAGCGCACCCGTGACGCCGAAGAGGGCCGGGCCAAGGCTGAACTGGCGCTCCGTCGCGTCGAGCAGGCGTTGAACGAGGGGTTGCTGGGCAAGGTCCTGCCGCTGACGGTCGTCGAGTTCGTGCAACAGGCCTGGAGCAAGGTCTTGCTGCTGACCTGTCTCAAGCATGGCGAGCAGTCCAGCGAATGGCGCCAGGGGCTGCAGACCATGGAGCAACTGATCTGGAGCGTGCAGCGTCACACCGATCCGGATGCCGCCATGCAGCTGCTGGCGCTGGTGCCCGACCTGCTCAAGGCGCTGCGCGACGGCTTGAACAGCGCGGCGTTCGATCCATTCGCCACCAGCGAGTTCTTCAGCCAGTTGGAAGCCTTGCACCTGCAAGCGTTCGAGCACTTTGCTCAGAACGCCGGGCAGCATCGGCCGGGCGTGGCGGACGAGCAGCCGGCGATGGTCGCGGTCGAGGAACACATCGTCCTGCCCAGCGCTGAAGAGGGCCCGCTGGAGGCCGCGCCCCTGGTACTGGCGGCCAACGATCCCGGCTTGCTGCGGGTCGAACAGCTGCGGCTGGGGGCCTGGGTCGAATTCCTCGAGGACGAGGACAACAGCGTGCGCTGCAAGCTGGCGGCCATCGTGCAACCCGGTGACAAGTACATCTTCGTCAACCGCACCGGCATGAAGGTCCTGGAGCGCACCCGGGTCGGCCTGGCCCTGGAGTTTCAGCGCGGGGCCGTGCGTGAGCTGGACGACACCTTGCTGTTCGACCGGGCGCTGGAATCGGTGATCGGCAGTTTGCAGCGACTCAATCGCGGCAAGTGATCGCAACCTGGGCGTGGAACGCGGCATACTGAGCCGTCACAGGCTTCGTTGAAGGAATCGGTATGCAGTTGGACCCCGCAAGCGGCTGGTGTCACGGCGTTCGCCATTGCCCGTCACCCAATTTCAACGCACGCCCCGCGGATGAAATTTCCCTGCTGGTGATCCACAACATCAGCCTGCCGCCGGCCCAGTTCGCGACGGGCAAAGTGCAGGAATTCTTCCAGAACCGTCTCGATGTCACAGAGCACCCCTATTTTGCCGGGATCGCCGACCTGCGCGTGTCCGCGCATTTTTTGATCGAACGTGACGGAACCGTGACTCAGTTTGTCTCCTGTCTGGACCGCGCCTGGCACGCTGGCGTGTCGTGGTTCGACGGGCGCGAAAGCTGCAATGATTTTTCCCTGGGGATCGAACTGGAAGGCACCGACGAGCTGCCATTCACCGATGCCCAGTACGACGCGCTGATTGCCTTGACCCGGCAGTTGCAGCAGGCCTTCAAGGCCATCACCCCACAGAGGATTTGTGGGCACAGCGATATCGCTCCGGGGCGCAAGACCGATCCGGGGCCCGGATTCGACTGGGTACGCTATCGCGCGGCCCTGAACGAAGGGGAAGGACAATGAGTTTTCTGGTGTTGTTGCTGGCGGTCTGGATCGAGAAATTCTCGGCCTTGCGCCAGCGCGTTCAGCATGACGAGCCGTGGTTGCGCCAATTGCTTGGGCAGGAGGCCAGCTCGCGTCTGGCCAAGCATCCCTGGTGGGTGCTGGCGCTGCTGGTGCTGTTGCCGGCAGTGCTGCTGGGGTTGCTGTTGCTGGTCCTGGAGCCGCTGGCCTACGGCCTGCTGGCGTTGCCGGTGCATCTGCTGGTGGTGATCTACAGCCTGGGGCGGGGCGACCTGTTGGGCGAACTCGGACCGTTCCGCGATGCCTGGCGCCGTGAAGACCTGCAAGCCGCGGCGCATGTCGCCAAGCGCGACCTGGATATCTGCGCCGACAGTGGCGAGCAGTTGCTCGAGCGGGTTCAGGGGCATCTGCTGTGGCAGGCCTACCAGAGCTTTTTCGCGGTGATCTTCTGGTACTTCCTGCTGGGCCCGGTAGCCGCATTGAGCTATCGCCTGCTGGCGCTGGCCGCCGAGCACAGCAAGAACCCGGCGGTCGCCGAGCGCGCCGGGCAGCTGCGGCATGCCTTCGACTGGTTGCCGGTACGCCTGCTGGCGGCCAGCTTCGCCCTGGTGGGCAACTTCGTCGCGGTCAGCCGCGTGATGCTCCACGAGCTGCTGAACTGGAACATCAGCACCGCGCAGCTGGTGGAAAAGGTCGGCCTGGTCGCCGCGGAAATCCCCACGCCGATCACCGGGCCGGACGGCATTGTCAGCCTGGACCGGATCTGGGAGCTGTTGCTGCGGGCCGCGGTGCTCTGGTACGCCGGTTTCGCCCTGTGGACCGTGCTGCCCTGACGACGAGCAGCGACTGAGCGCTGGCGAGCCCCGGTCTCGCCAGCGCAACTGAAGCCTTCCATCCGTCCGCCGTCCCCGCGGTTAACCTTAAGTTACAAACCCTTTTGCCGATTTGAGCTATACAGAAGCAGCGCCAAATAGTGGCTATCTGCCGTCTTCGCGTACCTGCCAATAAAAATAAAAGCAAAAAGGGAGACTTCTTGTGAAGAGCTTGCTCTATCCCGCCATTGCCCTGATGAACCGCCTGAGCTTCGGCATGAAGTTCAGCCTGATCAGCGTGCTGTTTTTCCTGCCGATGCTGGTCACCAACTTTTATCTGGTGCGCGACTCCTACCGTGAATTCCAGGCCACCCAGGTCGAGCTGCAAAGCCTGGACCTGCTGGGCAGCAGCCTGACCCTGCGCCGCGATCTGGAAACCCTGAACAACATGGTGCAGATCAACGCGACCCTGGGGCAGTCCGGCAAGGCCGGGGATATCGAGAGCAAGATAGGCACCCTGGAAAAGTCCGTGCTTGAGCGCTTGCAGGGCCTGGCCGCAGTCACCGTGGACCCCGAGCAGATCGGCGTATTCGACGCCAAGCGCGATGAAATGATCGCCGCCTTCAAGGCGCAGCAGGCGGAAAGCTCGCTGCAAAGCAAAAGCGCGCTGATCGGCAAGATCCTGGGCAGTGCGCAGATTTTCAGCCAGATCATCGCCAGCCAGTCCGGCCTGAGCCGCGACACTCAGAGCGATGTGCGGCAGTTGAGTGAACTGCTGACCAGCGTCACGCCCCAGGTCACGCAGGTCCTTGGCGAAGGGCGGGCGATGGGCGCGTATTCCCTGGGCCAGGGCTTTCTCAACTCATCCGCCAGCACCCGCTTTGATGAACTGCTGGTGCAGATCGAAAAGCTCCAGGCCGAATACGGCCTGAAACTGCAGGATGCGCTGGGCTCGAGCAAGGCCGCCCAGGGCGCGCTGGACGCCCAGGCCAGCGCCAGCAAGGGCAGCCTCAAGCAAGCCAGCGAGCTGTTCGAAGAGCAGGTGGTGATGGCTGACACCCTGGATGCACCCTGGCAGGGCTTTTATGACCAGGTCAGCGGGCTGATGGCGCAGACCTACCAGCTCAACGAGGCGACCCTGAAGTTCCTTGGCGAAGAGCTGCAGCAGCGGCTGGGGCAGAACCGCGCGCACATGGTGCTGCTGGTGGTGGCGCTGGCGGCGGTGTTCCTGCTGATCTTCTATCTCTACGGCGCGTTCTACGTCTCGACCCGTACCACCCTCAAGCGCCTGGGCGCGATGATGGACAAGGTGGCGGCTGGCGATATGACCGTCACCTTCGATGCCCAGAGCCGCGATGAGCTGGGGGAACTGGGCACTGTGTTCAACGGCACTGTGGCGAAGATCCACGACCTGATCGAGCGGGTGGGCAAGACCGTCGGCGAAGTCGAGCACCAGGCCGGGCAGGTGGAAGCCGTGTCGGCCCAGAGCAACCAGGCGGTGGCCGGGCAGCGCAGCCAGATCGAGCAGGTGGCGACGGCGATGAACCAGATGTCCGCCACGTCCCAGGAAGTCGCGCGCAGCGCCGCGGCCGCGGTCAGCAGCGCCCACAGCGTCAACGACGAGACCATCAGCGGGCGCGGCTTGGTGGAATCCCAGCAAGGCAGCATTGCCCAGTTGGCCAGCGAGATCGACCAGTCGGTGCTGGTGATCAATCAGCTGGCCAGCGACAGCCAGGCCATCAGCCGGGTGCTGGAGGTGATCAAGAGCATCGCCGAGCAGACCAACCTGCTGGCGCTCAACGCCGCCATCGAAGCGGCCCGTGCTGGCGAGCAGGGGCGCGGCTTCGCGGTGGTGGCCGACGAAGTGCGGACCCTGGCCAAGCGTACCCAGCAATCGACCGAGGAAATCGAGCAAATGATCGTCAAGCTCCACGGCGGCGTGGGGGCGGCGGTCAAGGCCATGGGCATCAGCCACCAGATGGCCAATGGCACGGTCGGGCAGTCGGAAAAGGTCCAGCAGGCGCTGGAGAACATCCTCGGCGCGGTGGGCATGATCGTCGACCAGAACCAGCAGATCGCCGCGGCGGTGGAGCAGCAGACCGCGGTGGCCCACGACATCGATCAGAACATCGTCGAGATCAACCGCGCCGGCGAGCGCACCGCCGAAGGCGCGTACCAGACCGAAAACGCCAGCCGCCAGCTGTCCGCGCAGGTGGTGCAGTTGAAGCAGTTGATCAGCGCGTTCCGGGTCTGATTCAGGCGCGTTGCGCCCAGCCGAACAACTCGCAAGCATTGGCGGTACTGGCCGCCGCCAACTGTTCGGGGCTGATGGCCATGAGCTCGGCCAGGGCCGCGCAGATGTCGGGCAGGTGCTGTGGGCTGTTGCGCTGGCCGGGGTACATGGCCGGCGCCATGTCCGGCGAGTCGGTTTCCAGCACCACCGCGTCCAGCGGCAAGTCGGCGATGACCTTGCGCAGGCGCAGGGCCTGCGGCCAGGTTGCGGCGCCCCCCAGGCCCAGTTTGAACCCCAGCTTGAGGTACTCGCGGGCTTCCTCGCGGCTGCCGGCGAAGGCGTGGATGATGCCGGCGCGCTTGAGCTTGAAGCGCTTGAGGGTGGCAATCACCGCGGCATGGCTGCGCCGTACGTGGAGCAGCGCCGGCAGCTGGAAGTCCGCGGCCAGTTGCAGTTGCGCTTCGAACAGTTGCTGCTGGCGCTGGCGATCCAGCTGCTCGAGAAAATAATCCAGGCCTATCTCACCCACCGCGCACAGCTGCGGATGGCCCGCCAGGCGGGTCAGCCAGTCGCCCAGCTCAACCAGGTCGGCCGGTTGGTGCTCGTCGAGATAAACCGGGTGCAGGCCGAAGGCGGCGTGCAGGTCGGCATCGCTCTGCACCAGCTCCCAGAGCCGCTGCCAATTGCGCTGATAAACCCCCAGCAGCACCATCCGCCGCACGCCGAGGGCGCGGCTGGCAGCCAGCAGCGCCTGACGATCCGCGTCGAAATCCGGAAAATCCAGATGGGTGTGGCTGTCGATCAGTTCCACGTTCAAGCCTCGTGAATGCGCTGCTTGAAGGTCCGGGCGATGGCGTTCACGCCGGGTTGGTAATGGGCTTCTTCAATGGCGGCCAGGGCCAGTTGCAGGGCCTTGTCGGCGATCAGCTGGTGCTGCTGGGCCATGGCATTGACCGGCAGCGGCAAAAAGTCCAGCAGCTGGGTATCGCCGAAGGTGCCCAGGCGCAGCGGCCGCGACTTGAGCGGGAAATCGTGCAGCGCGTCGAACACCCCTTGCAGCAACACATAGGAGGTGGTCACCAGGGCATCCGGCAGATGGCCCAGGCGCTCCAGCAGCGCTACCATCAACTGGCGCCCGCAGTCGCGGCTGAAGGCTTCGCCCTGTTCGATCAGCACCTGGCCGTCGAAACCTTCCAGCGCCTGTTTGAAGCCGGCGGTGCGTTCGCGGCTGATGCCCAGCTCGGGGCGGGCGCCGATCAGGGCGATCTGCCGCGGCTGGGGCTGCAGCAGGCTGCGGGTCAATTGCAGGCTGGCTTGCTGGTCGTCGCTGATCACCGAGCAGAAAAACTCCGGTTCCATCACCCGGTCGATGGCGATGATCGGCAGGCCCTGGGCCTGCAACAGACGATAGGTGTCATCCTCCGGCGGCAGGCAACTGGCGACGAACAGCGCATCGCAGCGGCGCGCGCGGAACAGTTGCAGCAACTGCCGCTCGCTGTCCGGGGCATCGTCGGAGCTGGCGATCAGCAGCTGGTAGCCACGGGCGCGGGCACCTTGCTCGAGCAACTTGGCAATGCGCGCGTAACTGGGGTTTTCCAGGTCCGGCAGGATGAAACCCAGGGTCCGGGTCCGCCGACTGCGTAGCCCGGCGGCTTGAGGGTTGGGCGTGAAGCCATGCTCCTCGACCACCGCCCGGACCCGTTCGACGGTCGCGTTGCTGATGCGTTGCTGTTCGGCCTTGCCGTTGATGACGTAGCTGGCGGTGGTGACGGACACACCGGCCAGTCTGGCGATATCGCTGAGTTTCAACCCGGGTTTTCCTTGTTTTCTGGAGCTTGCCCCGACATTTTCGCCAATCCTAACCGATATGGGCAGGCGACCAATGTCGGAACGTGCAACCGACAGGTAGGACTTCAAGGATGATTGATTATCGAGTAACGTGCCCGTCATTGTAGATTAAACGTTTCAGCACGCGTATTTTCTAGGAATATGAGCAAACGGAAACAGGGCCTTGCCAAGCCGACGGTCCCGTTTGTGGCATTAACGCCGCCTGGCTGATTCACTCAAAACAATACCTAGCGCCCCAGCGCTAAATAGGAGAAAGCATGCTCGAGCTCACTATTGAGCAGATATCCATGGGCCAGTCGGCTGTGGATAAGTCCGCCGCACTGCACCTGCTCGCCGACAAACTGGTGGCCGACGGCCTGGTCGCCGAAGGTTACCTGGCGGGCCTGCAGGCCCGCGAAGCCCAGGGCTCGACCTTTCTCGGTCAAGGTATTGCCATTCCCCACGGCACCCCGGAAACCCGCGACCAGGTGTTCGCCACTGGCGTGCGCCTGCTGCAATTTCCCGAGGGCGTGGACTGGGGCGATGGCCAGATCGTCTACCTGGCGATCGGCATCGCCGCCAAATCCGACGAACACCTGCGCCTGCTGCAACTCTTGACCCGCGCCCTCGGCGAAACCGACCTGGGCCAGGCCCTGCGTCGTGCCAGCTCGCCCGAAGCCCTGCTGAAACTGCTGCAAGGCGCGCCGCAGGAGCTGGCGCTGGATGCGCAGATGATCGGCCTGGGCGTGGCCGCCGAAGATTTCGAAGAACTGGTATGGCGCGGCGCCCGCCTGCTGCGCCAGGCCGACTGCGTCAGCAACGGTTTTGCCGCCGTGCTGCAACAGGTCGAGGCGCTGCCCCTGGGCGATGGCCTGTGGTGGCTGCACAGCGAGCAGACCGTCAAGCGCCCGGGCCTGGCCTTCGTCACCCCGGACAAACCGATTCGTTACCTCGGCCAGCCATTGGCCGGGCTGTTCTGCCTGGCCAGCCTGGGCGAGGCCCACCAGGCCCTGCTTGAGCGTCTGTGCGCGCTGCTGATCGAAGGCCGTGGCCATGAACTGGGCCGGGCCACCAGCAGCCGTGCGGTGCTTGAAGTGCTGGGCGGCGAACTGCCGGCCGACTGGCCGAGCGCGCGCATCGTGCTGGCCAACGCCCACGGCTTGCATGCGCGCCCGGCGAAGATCCTGGCGCAGTTGGCGAAAAGCTTCGAGGGCGAGATCCGCGTGCGCATCGTCGACACACCGGGCTCCGCCGTCTCGGTGAAGAGCCTGAGCAAGCTGCTGAGCCTCGGCGCCCGCCGTGGCCAGACCCTGGAGCTGATCGCCGAACCGAACATCGCCGCCGACGCCCTGCCAGCCTTGCTGGCAGCCATCGCCGAAGGGCTGGGGGAAGAAGTCGAGCCGGTGGCGCAAGCCAGCGCGCCCCAGGAAGTGCCGGAAGAAATCGAGGTGCCCATTAGCGCGCCGGCTTCCGGCAGCCTGGTCCAGGCCATCCCGGCCGCGCCCGGCATCGCCATCGGCCCGGCGCATATCCAGGTGATCCAGCCTTTCGACTACCCGTTGCGCGGCGAATCCACCGCCAGCGAGCGCGAGCGTCTGCAACAGGCCCTGGCCGAGGTACGCCAGGACATCGACGGCCTGATCCAGCGCAGCAAGGCCAAGGCGATTCGCGAGATTTTCGTGACCCATCAGGAAATGCTCGACGACCCGGAACTGACCGACGAAGTCGACACCCGCCTCAAGCAGGGCGAAAGCGCCGCAGCGGCCTGGATGACGGTGATCGAAGCCGCCGCCCGGCAACAGGAAGCCTTGCACGATGCGCTGCTGGCCGAGCGCGCCGCTGACCTGCGGGACATTGGCCGCCGGGTGCTGGCCCAGTTGTGCGGCGTGCAGACCCCGGTCGAGCCGGATGAAGCCTACATCCTGGTGATGGATGAGGTCGGCCCGTCGGACGTGGCGCGCCTTGATCCGGCGCGGGTGGCCGGCATTCTTACCGCCCGTGGCGGCGCCACCGCCCACAGCGCGATCGTCGCCCGCGCCCTGGGGATTCCGGCGCTGGTCGGCGCCGGGGCTGGCGTGCTGCTGCTCAAGCCGGGCACGCCGCTGCTGCTCGATGGCCAGCGCGGTCGCCTGCATGTGGACGCCGATGCCAGCACCCTGCAACGGGCCACCGAAGAGCGTGATACCCGCGAGCAACGGCTCAAGGCCGCCGCCGAACAGCGCCATCAACTGGCGCACACCACCGACGGCCATCACGTCGAGGTCTTCGCCAATATCGGTGAAAGCGCCGGGGTGACCAGCGCCGTGGACAACGGCGCCGAAGGCATTGGCCTGCTGCGCACCGAACTGATTTTCATGGCCCACCCGCAAGCGCCGGACGAAGCCACCCAGGAAGCCGAGTACCGCCGCGTGCTCGATGGCCTGGCCGGGCGGCCACTGGTGGTGCGCACCCTGGATGTTGGCGGCGACAAACCGCTGCCGTACTGGCCGATCGCCAAGGAAGAAAACCCCTTCCTCGGCGTGCGCGGCATCCGCCTGACCCTGCAACGCCCGCAGATCATGGAAGCCCAGCTGCGCGCGCTGTTGCGCTCGGCGGACAACCGCCCGCTGCGGATCATGTTCCCCATGGTCGGCAGCGTCGACGAATGGCGCGCCGCCCGCGACATGACCGAGCGCTTGCGCCTGGAGATCCCGGTGGCCGACCTGCAACTGGGGATCATGATCGAAGTGCCGTCCGCCGCCTTGCTGGCGCCGGTGCTGGCCAAGGAAGTGGACTTCTTCAGCGTCGGCACCAACGACCTGACCCAATACACCCTGGCCATCGACCGTGGCCACCCGACCCTGTCGGCCCAGGCCGATGGCCTGCACCCGGCGGTGCTGCAACTGATCGACATCACCGTGCGCGCGGCCCATGCCCACGGCAAGTGGGTCGGCGTGTGCGGCGAGCTGGCGGCCGATCCGCTGGCGGTGCCGGTGCTGGTCGGCCTGGGTGTGGACGAACTGAGCGTCTCCGGACGCAGCATCGCCGAGGTCAAGGCACGCATTCGCGAACTCAGCCTGACCCAGGCGCAAACCCTTGCTGAACAGGCCCTGGCCGTCGGCAGCGCGAACGATGTGCGCGCCCTTGTGGAGGCCATGTAATGGCAAAGATTCTTACCCTGACCCTGAACCCGGCGCTGGACCTCACCGTCCAGCTAACGCGCCTGGAGCCGGGGCAGGTCAACCGCAGCGAAGCCATGCACACTCACGCCGCTGGCAAGGGCGTGAACGTGGCCCAGGTGCTGGCCGACCTTGGCCATCAGCTGACCGTCAGCGGCTTTCTTGGTGAAGACAATCCCCAGGCCTTCGAGGCGTTGTTCGCCCGGCGCGGTTTTGTCGACGCCTTTATTCGCGTGCCCGGGGAAACCCGCAGCAACATCAAGCTGGCCGAACAGGATGGGCGCATCACCGATCTCAACGGCCCCGGCCCGGAGGTCGACGCGGCGGCGCAACAGGCGCTGCTCGAGCGCCTGGAGCAGATCGCCCCGGGGCATGACGCGGTGGTGGTGGCCGGCAGCCTGCCGCGCGGCGTCAGTCCGCAATGGCTGCACGCCTTGCTGACCCGTCTCAAGGCACTGGGGCTGAAAGTGGCGCTGGACACCAGCGGCGAAGCCCTGCGCGCCGGCCTGGCCGCCGGGCCCTGGCTGGTCAAGCCGAACACCGAGGAACTGGCCGAGGCCCTGGGCAGCCCGCTGCTGTCGCTGGCGACCCAGGCCGCAGCCGCCAGGCGCCTGCACGCCCAGGGCGTCGAGCATGTGGTGATTTCCCATGGCGCCGAAGGCGTGAACTGGTTCAGTGCCGCGCCGGCCCTGCAGGCGTTGCCGCCCAAGGTCAGCGTGGCCAGCACCGTCGGTGCCGGCGACTCGTTACTGGCCGGTATGCTCCACGGCCTGCTCAGTGCCCACGCTTTTGAACAGACCCTGCGCACCGCCACGGCCATCGCCGCCATGGCCGTGACCCAGATCGGTTTCGGCATCACCGATGCCGCGCAGTTGGCACAGCTTGAACAGGGGGTGCGCGTTCATCCCCTCATAGAACAATAAGAGGGTTGGTCATGAAGTTAGCCATTGTTACCGCCTGCCCGAACGGCATGGTCACCAGTGTGCTGTGCGCCCGGTTGCTGGACGCCGCGGCCCAGCGCCAGGGCTGGAGCACCAGCGTCGAAGTGCATGACGAGGCGCACCCGGAACGGCAGTTGTCGGCCGCCACCCTCGAAGCGGCCGAGTGGGTGCTGGTGGTCAGCACCGGGCCTTTGGACATGTCGCGTTTCGTTGGCAAGCGGGTGTTCCAGAGCTCGCCCTCCGAGGCCCTGCAGGACGTCGACGGCGTGCTGCGCCGTGGCGCCGAGGAGGCCCAGGTGTATGTCGCGGCCGAAGCCGTGGCCGAGCCGGCGCCGGCCAGCAAGAACGCCCCCCGGCTGGTGGCGGTCACCGCCTGCCCGACCGGCGTGGCCCACACCTTTATGGCGGCCGAGGCCTTGCAGCAGACCGCCAAGCGCTTGGGGTACGAGCTGCAAGTGGAAACCCAGGGCTCGGTGGGCGCGCGCAATCCGTTGAGCGCCGAAGCCATCGCCGCGGCGGACGTGGTGCTGCTGGCCGCGGACATCGAAGTGCCCACCGAGCGCTTCGCCGGCAAGAGGATCTACCGCTGCGGCACCGGCATCGCCCTCAAGCAATCGGAGGCGACCCTGAACAAGGCCCTGGCCGAAGGCCAGGTGGAGTCGGCCGCGGCGGGCGCTGGCGCGGCGCCGGCCAAGCAAGAGAAAACCGGGGTCTACAAGCACCTGCTGACCGGTGTGTCGTTCATGCTGCCGATGGTGGTGGCGGGGGGCTTGATGATCGCCTTGTCCTTCGTCTTCGGCATCACCGCGTTCAAGGAGGAGGGAACCCTGGCCGCCGCCCTGATGCAGATCGGCGGCGACACCGCGTTCAAGCTGATGGTGCCGCTGCTGGCCGGTTACATCGCCTATTCCATCGCCGACCGCCCGGGCCTGGCGCCGGGGATGATCGGCGGCATGCTCGCCAGTACCCTGGGCGCGGGCTTTATCGGCGGGATCATTGCCGGTTTCATCGCCGGCTATGCGGCCAAGGCCATCAGTAAATACGCGCGCTTGCCCCAGAGCCTGGAGGCCTTGAAGCCGATCCTGATCATCCCGTTGCTGGCCAGCCTGTTCACCGGCCTGGTGATGATCTACGTGGTCGGCAAGCCGGTGGCGGGGATGCTCGCCGGCCTGACCCACTTCCTCGACAGCATGGGTACCACCAACGCGATCCTGCTGGGGGTGTTGCTCGGCGGCATGATGTGCGTCGACCTTGGCGGGCCGATCAACAAGGCGGCCTATGCGTTCTCCGTGGGGCTGCTGGCGTCGCAGAGTTATGCACCGATGGCGGCGACCATGGCCGCCGGCATGGTTCCGCCAATTGGCCTGGGCATCGCCACCTTTATCGCCCGGCGCAAGTTTGCCCAGAGCGAGCGGGAAGCCGGCAAGGCGGCGCTGGTGCTGGGGCTGTGCTTTATCTCCGAAGGGGCGATTCCGTTCGCCGCCAAGGACCCGTTGCGGGTGATCCCGGCGAGCATCGCCGGCGGCGCGCTGACCGGGGCGCTGTCGATGTATTTCGGCTGCAAGCTGATGGCGCCCCATGGTGGGTTGTTTGTGATGTTGATTCCGAATGCGATCAATCATGCGTTGTTGTATTTGCTGGCGATTGTGGCAGGGAGTTTGTTGACGGCGGTGGTGTATGCGTTGGTGAAGCGGCCGGAGGCGACTGAGCTGGCGTTGGAGCCGGTCAAGGCTTGACGGCTGTTCTGCGTTGACTTCGATGGCGCCCGGGTGGCGCCATTGTTGTTTCTGGTGATTGCTGACTCTGTAGGAGTGGTTGGTCGACGTTCGATTGCCTGCGATGGCGGCGGTGGTTTCGCTGCTTGTTTTGGACGGGGTACATATCCATTTCTGCGGTCACGGCTCCTGGCGGTTTCGCCCTTACGGCGAGTCACTTTTTTTCAAACGCCAAAAAAAGTAACCAAAAAACGCTTGCCCCTGCGTACGGCCTTCGCTGCGCTCAGGTTCCCTCGCTCCGGCGTCCATCAGGGGGCATCGACTCCGGTCGGCTTCGCTTCGACCTCCATACGATGTCCTCGACTACGTCGAGGGGCGCTGCGCGCCATCCCCCTGATGAACGCCTCCACTCGGCCTTCCGATGGGGCGGGTGGATCAAGAGCAGAATCAAAAGCCAAAGCCAAAGCCAAAGCCGGAGCAAAAGCGATGTTGCGGTTTGATGGTGGCCGGGTGGCCGACGTTAATCCCTGTAGCCGCTGCCGAGCCTGCGAGGCTGCGATCGACTGCGCAGCAGGCGCAGGATCTTGAGCCCGCTGGAGGACCTTCGGTCCTATCGCAGCCTGCGGCAGCGGCTACAGAGATCGCGGTTATATCGGGGCCTTTTGTAGGAGCGAGCTTGCTCGCGATCAGGTCCCGCGGATGACAGGTTTTGTCGTGTAGGACGCTGTCTGAAAGTGAGGCTCTTCGCTTTCTTTTGTAAGGCTTTTCCGAGAAACTCCGGGCCGCTTGCGTCTGGTAACGGCGCTATCTAGCCTCGGGTTCGTCACTGACTTTTCGGTGATCGGGTCTAGCAGCCTAGGTCAAGACGCAAGTCGCACCATCAGCACTGCATTTTCCATTTGCAGTGTTCTGTTATGGCGGCTGTGCGTGGGAGCGCCTTCGGGCGCGCCGGTTTCCTTGACCCGGTCTGCTAGCCCGCGTACAGCCGCCACCTTTCTATGCCGTCTAGCAGCGGTGGGTGGTGGCTTCATGTCGAGGAGCCACACCATGAAAAAGCTCGTCCCCGATCCACCCGTTTCCCTGCCGTTCTCACGCCGCAATCCAGACCACGACCAGGCCAATGAGCAGGTCCGTCAGGCGTTGGCCAATCATCCGGTGGAAGGTTCGTTGCTCGCAGCCTTGAAACCCACCGCGGCGGGGCCTGCGGGTAACGATTCGCTCTTCACCGTCCGCCCCGGCATCAGCGCTGAAGAGGCGTTGCTTCACGTTTCGATCCTGCTCAAGGCGGCCGAGGAAGTGTCCGATGAAATCACCGAGCGGGCCAGTGGTGTGGAGCGTGGCCTGATCTGGTCGATGATTCATAGCGTGGAAATGGCACGAGGCGTGGTGGACGCCTTGCTCGATGGCAGCCGCCCGCCAACGCAGGCCTGAACCCTGAACCTTGTAGCCGCTGCCGAACCCGCGAGGCTGCGATCGGCCGCGAAGCGGGCGCAGGGTCTTGAGCCCGCTGGAGGACCTTCGGTCCTATCGCAGCCTTCGGCAGCGGCTACAGAGATCGCGGTTATATCGGAGCCTTTTGTAGGAGCGAGCTTGCTCGCGATCAGGTCCTGCGGCTGACAGGTTTGTCGTGTAAGACGCTGTCTGAAAGTGAGGCGCTTCGCTTTCTTTTGTAAGGCTTTTCCGAGAAACTCCGGGCCGCTTGCGTCTGGGAAGGGCGCTGTCTAGCCTCGGGTTTGTCACTGGTTTTTCAGTGGCCGGGTTTAGCAGCTCGGTAAGTCTCAGGTGTATAAGACACCATGTCTTCCCGGTCGGATTTTATTCTGGCTGGTCTGTTATGGCGGCTGTACGTGGGGCACCTTCGGGTGCGCCGGGTTCCTGAGCCCTGGTCTGCTAACCCGCGTCCAGCTGCCACCCTCAATCGTTTAGCAGCGACGGGTGAACGCTCCATTGCTCGGGAGTTACACCATGAAAAAGCTCGTCCCCGATCCACCCGTTTCCCTGCCGTTCTCACGCCGCAATCCAGACCACGACCAGGCCAATGAGCAGGTCCGTCAGGCGCTGGCCAACCATCCGGTGGAAGGTTCGTTGCTCGCTGCCTTGAAACCCACCGCGGCGGGGCCTGCGGGTAACGATTCGCTCTTCACCGTCCGTCCCGGCATCAGCGCCGAAGAGGCGTTGCTTCACGTGTCCATGCTGCTTAAATCCGCCGAGGAGGTTTCCGACGAAATCACCGAACACGCCAGCGGTATCGAGCGTGGCCTGATCTGGTCGCTGGTGCATTCCGTGGAAATGGCGCGCGGAGTGGTGGACGCCTTGCTCGACGGTAATCGTCGCTGATCGGCAACGGCCCGCTGGCTGCGATCCTTCTTGATATTCGCGGCTGGTCGGGCCAGACAAAGCAAATCCATGGCGCTAGTCTGAGCGCCGGTGTTCTGCTCCCTGACGCTGACCCTTTTTTCCGAGCGGATTCCGGACCTATGTAAATCAAGCACTTACAAAGGTCCCCGAAAAGAGGGGTAAATACGGTGTTCAGCATGATTTCTCTTTGAAATCATGGTGCTATTGGGATATTTGTCTAGTTCACTGCCGAATAGGCAGCTTAGAAATGCCGAATCGACTGGGCGAGGTCGCCGTAGGCGTTCACTGCCGAATAGGCAGCTTAGAAAATCCGCAACACGCTCGGCCAGTACCTGGACGCGTTCACTGCCGAATAGGCAGCTTAGAAATTCTTCGATCTCGTCGCGATGACGCGAAACAACGTTCACTGCCGAATAGGCAGCTTAGAAAACCACCCCTCACTCACGATTGCTTTCTTACTCGTTCACTGCCGAATAGATAGCTTAGAAATGGCTCGATGCGCAGCACGAAAGCCCGGCCAGGTTCACTGCCGAATAGGCAACTGCCATAAACGCATTGAAGGTATGGCCCAACTCGCTTTAACGACTGGCGTTAATGGTCGGTAGAGTGGGAGCTCGCCTCGATACCGGTCGGGGCGTTTTTTTGTCTGTAGACCCGTAAGAGGCGAACTACCAAAACAGCCACCTCATCAAAGTTCAGAATCGTCTTACAGCCTTGCCTTTCGCCACTTGCTAGGTTCGGGGAGTTGCAAAGAATCAGAGCCTCCCTCACGGATCAGTTAACGCAAGGATGATAAATGCTCCCCTCTGCTCGCCTGGGTGACAAACACGTCTGCCCACTTCCCGGTCATGGCACCACTCCAATTACCTCCGCTTCTGGTGACATAAACATCAACTTCATGGGCGCCGCCCGAGTCGGTGACACTTGCGGTTGTGGTGCGGTTATCACCACGGGGTTTCCCTCGATCATCTTGAACGGGCGCCCAATGGCTCACCTGGGCAGTCCTACCAGTCACGGTGGAACGATCATCTCGGGCAGCCCCGATACCTTCGGCGGTTTCCAGTTCGGTGGTGCAGCAATCCAGACTATCGTTGACTTCGCCAAGCTCGGTGCCGTGCGCCCGGACGGCTCAGTGAACGATCAACTGATGTCTGAGCTGTTGGCCGACCCACAACTGGAGCAGCGCGCCTTGCTCTCGGGCGCTCTGGTGCAACCTGGCAGTTCGTCCTTAACAACCCCGAAGGAGCCGTTGACTCCCGAGCTAATCGCAGTCGCCGGCAGCCAGCACGACACAGGCTCGGGTAACCAAATGATGTTCATCGGCCAGGCTGTGCGCGAGCTGGCTGAATTCAAGCGCAGCAAGCCTGCCCTGGCGCGGACGCTGGTGGTATTCACTCCGTCGTACAGTGAAGCAATGCTCAGTGCTGCACGTGGATCCGCCGATGGATATGGTGCTGGCTTTATTGGCGTGGCCAACGTCCAGGAGCTGATCGACTACCTGAACCAAGGCAAGGACCGCAAGCAATCCTCCATCGAACACCTATCGCTATTCAGCCACGGAGTTCCGCATCGGATCGCCTTTGGCTATCAGCTTGCCGGGGACTTCCAAATGTCCTTGGATGTACTGAGCTACGATAAAATTTTACCTTCGGCGTTTACCAGTTCGGCGCAGATCGACAGTTACGCCTGTAGGACCGGCATGGGTAATCGCTCGGACTTCCCCGTCGAAGACGGCATTCAGTTCTTTCCGCAGACGAATGAGAGCCTGGCGCAGTTGCTGGCCAATCATCTGCAGATCAAGGTGCACGCCTTTGTTCGACGCTCGGACTACAAGAACACCTGGGGTTCGTTCGATGAGCGCCGCATGGGCGATCTTTGCGGAATCAGTGGCAACGCAGCACCTGGGAAAGAATGGTGCAGGAAGTGGGGCACACTGAAGGACGAGCGAAAGCTATCTCACAAGAAACATAGGTTCACCTATCAGACCATGGGGGCCATCAACCCTGTGATCTCAGGTGACACACCAGTTGGCGTACCAGGAGGCCATTTTGAGTTTCTACCGAAGTAAAGGCTTCTGGATAGCCGTCACAATTATTTCTCCCTTGCTGCTGACCGCGGCTAACTACGGACTCAAGGTAATGACGAGTGTATACAAGACGGACTTGGGCAACGGCGTAGTGATCTATGCCGACGATTACGTGAAGACCGGACGCTGGGTGTTCGACTGCGAGTATTCACGATTGATCAGCCGTGAGCCGCTGCCAGTCCCACTCTCCGAACTGGAAAGCGTAGGGAGACTCACCATTGGCAATGCCCTCCTGAAAGAGGTAGACGAGCAGCCTGCCAAGGAGGCATTGAAGGCTGTTACGGGCAATCGCGACTGGTATAAGAATCTGCGCTATCTCTACTCTGCACTGGATGAGAGTAGCGACTTGAATTCCCATGCGTTCTATCTGGTCGCCCAGCACGCTGGCCGGTCATGGGCTGTGGAGGTAGACCAGTCAATCGGCTACGACGGCATGTCTCACTTTACCGTGACTATTGAACCCTACGATCCCAAAACCTACGTGGACTACGCAAAGGCGCTCCAGGCCGCCGCCAAGAGCTGTCCTGTTCCACAGTAAAAGCAGGCACAGCTCCAGGAGCTGGTGGATCTGGTGAAACAGGACCAGACCATGGGAGCTATCAACCCTGTGATTTCAGGCGACACGCCCATTGGAGTACCAGGAGGCCATTTTGAGTTTCTACCGAAGTAAGCCCTTCTGGATCGCAATAGCCATTTTCTCACCGCTACTACTGGTGGCGAGTTACTACGGGTTCAAGTTGATGACGAGCAAATTCAAGACGGATTTTGGCAACGGCGTGGTGATCTATGCCGACGATTATGTAAAGACCGGTCGCTGGGTGTTTGACTGTGAATATTCGCGCTTGATCAGTCGTGAACCACTAACAGCACCAATAGCAGAGCTTGAAGGAACCGGGAAGCTAACAATCAGTGACATGTACTCCCTGAAAGAGACTGACAGGGAGCAGGCAAAGGTGGCAATTAGAGCGATAACTGGAATTGACGGCTGGTACAAAAAACTACGCTATCTCTACTCCGGCCTGGATGAAAACAGCGATCTCAATTCGCACGTTTTTGATCTGCTAGCCAGGCATGATGGTAGGCAGTGGGCATTGAAAGTTAGGCAGAGAATTAACTACCAGGGCAAGTCGAGTTTCAGGATTACTGCAGAGCCATACGATCCAGAAACTTACGTGGATTACGGCAAGGCGCTCCAGGCCGCCGCCAAGAGCTGTCCTGCTCCACAGTAAATGGCGGGCCTGATCCTTTCCGTCCTTGAATCACCCTGAATGAGCACACGCTGACAGCTGCGGCGGGCAGGTAGCATTCGATTACGAGCAGCTCGCCACAGATGATCGAGCCTGAACGAATGTCTGCACTCGCGGAACAGGCGTTCACTGCCGTACAGGCAGCCCCAACGCCTATCCCCCAGCATCCGCCAGTGCCGGGAATAACACCGCGTCCCGTTTTTGCAGCCATGTCATTTGCCAGCCCCGTCCCTTGTCATATCCCCTTCATCGCCGCCTACTAAGGTTGCCTTTTGACAGGTGGTCAGGGAGCAACCATGAGCGATTTCACTCTCGGTCGGCGGCGTTTGATTCAGGTGGCGGGGGCGGGGTTGTTGCTGCCGGGGCTGGCGCCGGCGGTGATCGCTTCGCCCAAGGACCGGCCGAAGATGGTCGATGGCGTGCAGTCCGGCGACTTGCTCGGCGACCGGGCGATGGTCTGGAGCCGTACCGACCGACCGGCGCGGATGGTGGTGGAGTGGGATACCCGCAGCCGGTTCAGCAACCCGCGCAAGTTTGTCTCACCCCTGGTCGATGCCCGCACCGACTTCACCGCGCGGGTCGAGTTGGGCGGGCTGCCCACCGATCAGGCGATTTTTTATCGGGTGTATTTCGAGGACGCGCAGACCGGCGTGCGCAGCAAGCCCTGGTTCGGCCATCTGCGCAGCGTGCCGCAGACTCGCCGCGATATCCGTTTTGTGTGGAGCGGCGACACCGTTGGCCAGGGTTTTGGCATCAACCCGGACATTGGCGGCATGCGTATCTACGAGGCCATGCGCCGGCGCCTGCCGGACTTTTTTATCCACAGCGGCGACACGATTTACGCCGACGGCCCGGTGCCGGCGCAGCTGATCACCGAGAACGGCCGGGTATGGCGCAATATCACTACCGAGGCCAAGAGCAAGGTCGCCGAGACCCTCGATGAATACCGCGGCAACTACCGCTACAACCTGCTGGACGAGAACGTGCGGCGCTTCAACGCCGAGGTGCCGCAGATCTGGCAGTGGGACGACCATGAGGTGGTCAACAACTGGTCGCCGAGCAAGGTGCTGGATGAGCGCTACACCAACAAAGATATCCACACCCTGGTGGGGCGTGCGCGGCAGGCCTGGCTGGAATACGCGCCGATGCGCTTGCAGAGCGCCGACCAGGGCGGGCGGATTTATCGCAAGCTGAGCTACGGGCCGTTGCTGGATGTGTTCGTGCTGGACATGCGCAGCTATCGCGGCGGCAACGACGACAACCTTGGCGCGGCCAAGCCGTTTCTCGGCCGCGAACAGCTGGACTGGCTCAAGCAGGGGCTCAAGCACTCCAAGGCGCAGTGGAAGGTGGTGGCGGCCGACATGCCCATCGGCCTTGGCGTGCCGGACGGCGAGGTCAGCGCCGGCGTGCCGCGCTGGGAGGCGATTGCCAACGGCGACCCGGGCCCGGCCCAGGGCCGCGAGCTGGAGATCGCCGAGTTGCTGGCGTTCCTGCGCAAGCACAAGGTGCGCAACCACGTATGGCTGACGGCGGATGTGCATTACTGCGCGGCGCACCATTACCACCCGGACCGCGCGGCGTTCCAAGACTTCGAACCGTTCTGGGAATTCGTCGCCGGGCCTTTGAATGCCGGCAGTTTCGGGCCCAACGCGCTGGACCAGACCTTCGGCCCGGAGGTGGTGTTCCAGAAGGCGCCGCCGGCGCAGAACACCTCGCCGTTCGCCGGCTTCCAGTTCTTCGGCGAGGTGCAGATCGAAGGGCAGAGTGGGGCGTTGAAGGTGACGCTGCGGGACCTGGACGGGGTGGCGGTGTTCGAGCGCAAGTTGCAGCCGGTTTAGCCACGTGCCCGCTTCTGTAGGAGCGGCCGGTCGACCTCGATTGCTCGCGATGGCGGTATCAAGGCCGCTACCGGCCTTCGGCCTATCGCGAGCAAGCTTCGCTCCTACAGAAACCTTCCGGGGTCAGTAGACGTCGCGGCGATAGCGGCCTTGCTCGATCAGCCGTTCGACCACCTCGGCCCCCAGCACTTCGTTGAGCACCTGATCCACGCCCGAGGCCATGCCTTGCAGGCTGCCGCAGATGTAGATCGAGGCGCCATCGGCCAGCCATTGCTTGAGGCGTTCGGCCTGTTGGCGCAGGCGATCCTGGACGTAGATTTTCTCGGCCTGGTCGCGGGAGAAGGCCAGGTCCAGGCGGCGCAGGTCGCCGGCGGTCAGCCATTCCTGCAGCTCGTCCTTGCAGTAGAAGTCATGCTCGGCGTTGCGCTCGCCGAAGATCAGCCAGTTGTCTTGCTGGCCGTCGGCGATGCGCGCCTTGAGCAGGCTGCGCAAGCCGGCCAGGCCCGTGCCGTTACCCAGCAGGATCAGCGGGCAAGGCTCGGCCGGCAGATGGAAGCCGCTGTTGCGCCGCACCCGCAGGCTGATGGCCGAACCGACCGGCGCATGCTCGGTGAGCCAGCCGGAGCCGATGCCCAGGCTGCCGTCGGGGTGGCGTTCCTGGCGCACCAGCAGTTCCAGCTGGCCGTCGCTGGCCAGCGAGGCAATGGAGTATTCGCGCATGGCCAGCGGCACCAGGGCATCCACCAGCGCCTGGGCATGCAGGCCCACCAGGTGGGCACGGTTTTCCGGGAGCTGGCGGCTGGCCAGGGCCTGGGTCAGGGTTTCCGTCAGGCCGTCGAGCTGCACCGTGGCGCTGCCGTCCAGGCCGAGGCCGTCGAGGAAGAACTCGATGGCCCATGCGCAATTGCGCGGCAGCACTTCTACCAGGTCGCCGGCCAGCCAGCTGTTTGGCTGCGGTGGGGTGAGGCCCAGCAGGTAGACGCCCGAACCGCTGCTGTCCGGGTTCAACAGCTCGCGTTGGTTCAGGGTCCAGTTGTCGTAGGCGGGCGCTTGCCACAGGTCTACCGGCGCCTGGCCGATCAACTGGCCCAGTTGCTGCTGCCAGTGGCGCAGGGCGTAGCTGTCGCCGCTGTCGACTTCCACCGGGGCGAACAGGGTGTTGCCGCCATGCTCGGCCAGCCAGCCATGCAGGCGCTTGGCAAAACCGCAGAAGTGCGGGTATTGCCGGTCGCCCAGGCCCAGTACGGCGTACTTGAGGTTGTCCAGGGACAAGGCGCGGCCCAACACTTTGCGCTCGAAGCCCCGGGCGCTGTCCGGCGCTTCGCCGTCGCCGAAGGTGCTGACCACGAACAATGCGTTCTGGGTATTGAGCAGGTCCTGCTCGCTGACGCTGGCCAGCGGCTGGACCCTGGCCGGTACGCCGGCGGCCTGCAGTTGCCCGGCGGTCTGCCAGGCCAGTTGTTCGGCGAAACCGCTCTGGCTGGCGAAGCCGATCAGCCAGGCCGAGGCATCGCCGGTGTCGGCGCTCAGGCCCTGGCGCGCGTCCTTGATCTGGCGTTTCTTGCGCCGGCGATCCAGGTACAGCAGCCAGCCGGTGATGAAGAACAGCGGCATGGTCAGCGAAGCAATGGTCACCAGGATGCGCCCGACAATGCCGAAGTAGCTGCCCACGTGCAGGGCATAGATGCTGGTCAGCAGCTGGGCCTTGAGGCTTTTGTCGCTGTAGCGGTCGTGGCGGCTGACCACGCCGCTGTTGGGGTCGATAGTGATCTGGTTCAGCGCCCGGTCATGGGGCGAGTTCTTCAGCAGGTAGAACACGGTCGCCGGCTGGCCGGCCACTGCTGGCATGCGGATGTTGTAGGAACTCAGGTCCTTGCCGGCGGTGCTGTAGATACCCAGCCACATGGCGTTGTAGTCGGCGGTCGGCGCCGGGCCCTTGGGCGGCGCGCCGCGGTTCTTCATGCGTTGGCTTTGTGGCGAGTCGGCCAGCAGTTTGTTCAGGCCCTTGTTGTACCACTCGTAGGACCAAGACAAGCCAGTCAGCGCCGCCAATAGATAGAACAGCAGGCACCAGGTCCCGGCCACGGCGTGCAGGTCCCAGTTGAAGCCGCGACCTTTTTTCGCCCAGTCCAGGGTCAGCCAGGCGCGCCAGCTCGCCACCTGGCGCGGCCAGCGCAGGTAGAGGCCGGACAGGCAGAAGAAAATCAGGATCAGGGTGCAGGCACCGGTGATCTGCCGGCCGCTGTCGCCCATGGCCAGGAAACGGTGCAGTTGCAGCATCAGGCCGAAGAAGTCCTGGCCCAGGGCGCTGCCCATGAATTCGCCGGTGTAGGGGTTGAAATAGCGCATCTCGCCACGGCGCTGGCCCGGTGGCGGGGTGAACCAGACGCGGGCGGCGTTGCCGCTGTCGGCTTCCACGGTGAGCATCGACACGGTCTTGCCCGAGGCGGCCTGGATCTTTTCCACCAGCTCGGCGGGCGGCAGGACCCCGGCCGGCTGCTTTTCCACCTGCAGTGTGGAGGGGTTGAGGGCACGCAGGATTTCATCCTGGAACGACACCGTCGCTCCGGTAATGCCCATCAAGGCCAGGACCAGGCCGGCGCTGATGCCGAAAAACCAGTGCAACTGGAACAGGGTTTTCTTCAACACGTCGACCGCCTCGCTGGTTCTTAAGTCTGTGCCACGGCGCGCATTATGCCGTGAGTTGTCGAGAAACATTCTTTCTTACGCACAAAAGCCCCACTCATGAAAATGTGTGGGGCTTATGGGGTGTAGCCGCTGCCGAAGGCTGCGATCGATCTGGGCGGCATTCCGACAACGCGGGCGCAGGATCTAGAGATCGCTGAAGGCCTGCGGCCTTATCGCAGCCTTCGGCAGCGGCTACACGACGCCCGGATGCGCCAGGCGTCGCGTTCCACCTCGTCAGAAGTGGAAGTTGGTGGTGAACAAGGCGGTACGGCCGGCTGCCTGGTTGGCGAAGTGCGCCGAGTAGGCTTTGTCGTAGTAGGTCTTGTCGGTCAGGTTCTGCACGTTCAGCTGCAGGTCGACGTTCTTGCTCAGCTTGTAGCTGGCCATGGCGTCGTAGCGGGTGTAGGACGGCACATACACGGTGTTGCCGGCATCGCCATACACCTCGTCGACATAGAACGCACCGCCGCCGACGGTCAGCTTCGGCAGCACTTCATAAGTGGTCCACAGGCTGAAGCTGTTTTTCGGCGTGTTCGGCATTTCATTGCCTTTGTTCGAACCAGCGCTGACGACCCCGTTACGCCCGTTGAGGCCGGCGTCCACCAGCTCGCTTTTCAGGTAGCTGTAGCCGGCGAAGACTTGCCACTTGTCGGTGATCTTGCCGCTGGCCGACAGCTCCAGGCCGTCGACGCGGGACTCACCGGCGTTCTGATAGGTCAGGGCGTCCACCAGGATGCGGGTGTTTTTCTTCTCGGTACGGAACACTGCGGCGGTCAGGGACAGGCGGTCGTTGAACACGTCCCACTTGGTGCCCAGCTCGTAGTTGACGGTTTCTTCCGGTTGCAGATCGCTGACGCTGGCGCCGGCGGACAATGGGTTGCCGTCCGCGCCCTCGCCGACCAGGCCGCCTGCTGGCGAGGCCGAGGTGGCGTAGGAGGCGTAGACGCTGCCGTTGTCCGTCGGTTTCCACACCAGGCCGGCCTGCCAGTTCCAGAACTGGCTGTCGTCCTTGATCTTGGTGCGTCCGGTGGCGGCGTTGGTATTGGCCTCGGTGTCGAAGGTGTCGTAGCGCAGGCCGACGTTGAGCAGCCATTGCGGATCGAGTTCGATGGTGTCGAACACATAGGCCGCGCGGCTGGTGGCTTTGGTGTTGGTGCCGTTGTAGTTGCGGCTGATGTCGCCGGTCCAGGCGTCGTCCGGGTTCGGGTTGCTCAGCGAGGTGCAGCTGGGGATGCTGCCCGGATTACAGACCTTGGCGGTGTTGCCGGCGATGTTGTAGCTGCTGACGCGTGTCTCTTCGCCAGTGAACTCCAGGCCCGTGGAGTAGGTGTGCTTGAAGCCCAGGGCCTGGAATTCGCCGAACAGGTCGGTCTGGTTGGTGGTGGTTTCGGTGGTGGACACCCGCGAGTTGGCGCGACGCCACACGGTGCCGTACTTGTTGACGTTGAACTTGCTGTCGTCCGGCTGGGTGAGGATGTAGTCCTGGCCGGTGTTGCCATGACGCAGGGTGTTTTTCAGCGTCATGTTGTCGTTCAGGTCGTGCTCGATGGAGACGGTGCTGATATCCGCGCGGGTCTTGCGGAAGTCTCGATCCTTCAAGCCGTAGAAGTTGTCGCTGTCGCCGCCGTCGGTGGGTTTGTCGTGCTTGTGGGCGGTGGCGCTGGCCGAGCTGTAGCCGTAGGGAATGCCCGAATCCGGCAGATCGTCGCTTTCCATGTGGTAGTAGCTGAAGTTGACCCGGGTCGGGGTGCCCAGGCCGAAGGTCAGGGACGGTGCCACGCCCCAGCGGTCGTAGTTGACGGCGTCGCGACCGGCCACGTTCTGCTCGTGGCTCATCAGGTTCAGACGGAAGGCGGCGCTGTCAAGGAACTGGCGGTTGACGTCCAGCACATAACGGCGGGTCTGGTCGGAACCGTAGGTGAAGCCGCCGTTGAGGAAGTCTTGCTGCTTGGGCGTCTTGCTCACCAGGTTGAGGCTGCCGCCGGCCGAGCCGCGACCGCCGAAGGAGGAGTTGGGGCCCTTGCTGACTTCGACCGATTCGATGTCGAAGATCTCGCGGCTCTGGCCGCCGGTATCGCGCACGCCGTCGAGGTAGGTGTCGCCCTGGGCATCGAAGCCACGGATGAACGGACGGTCGCCTTGCGGGTTGCCGCCTTCGCCGGCGCCGAAAGTAATGCCCGGCACGGTGCGCAGCGCATCCTGCAGCGAGGTGGCGGCGGTGTCCTTGAGCACTTGTTGAGGCACCACGGTGACCGAGCGCGGGGTGTTGACCAGCGGCGCGGTGTACTTCTGCGACGAGGCTTTTTCGACCTGGTAGGACGTCTGGTCCTGGGCTTCGCCGGTGATGCTGGTGGCGTCCAGGGAAATGGCATTGCCGGCGGCTTTCTTCTCGGTGTTTTCCGCGGCATAAGCCATATGGGCTGCGGAGCCGGCGGTGATTGCCACGCCAATCGCAGACGCCAGCAGGCGTGGTGAACCGAGCGGTAATTGTGGTGGTTGGCGCGACATGGTGATTCCCCTCCCCAAGGATTTGAGGCGGCGGAATATAAGGCGAACAAGTCTATGTATCAATTGCGAAATATTGCTATTCGCACGGAATTTACATTCTTTACAATTTCGCTTTACGGTTTTTACGCTTTCATTCGTCTGCGCATTTTACATTTGCAATAAGAATCAATATCATTTGCGCCCCCCTTTGCTTTCAGGTATTGCCTCATGCTCCTGCATATTCCCGGCCTGTTCTCCCGTGAAGAAGTGCTGCGTATCCGTGAGGCCCTGGAGCAGGCGGACTGGGCCGACGGCAAGATCACCGCCGGTTACCAGTCGGCCAAGGCCAAGCACAACCTGCAACTGCCCGAAGGCCATCCGCTGGCCCAGGAGATCGGCGCGGCGATGCTCGAGCGCCTGTGGCAGCACCCGCGCTTCATGTCGGCGGCGCTGCCGCACAAGGTTTTCCCGCCGCTGCTCAACTGCTACACCGCCGGTGGCAGTTTCGACTTTCATATCGACAACGCCGTGCGCCAGCCCAAGGGCAGCGTCGAGCGGGTGCGGACCGACCTGTCGTCGACCCTGTTTTTCAGCGACCCGGAGGACTACGACGGCGGCGAGCTGGAAATCCAGGACACCTTCGGCACCCAGCGGGTGAAGCTGCCGGCCGGCGACATGGTGCTGTACCCGGGCACCAGCCTGCACAAGGTCAACGCGGTCACCCGCGGCACCCGTTACGCGTCGTTCTTCTGGACCCAGAGCCTGGTGCGCGAAGACAGCCAGCGCGCCCTGCTGTTCGAGATGGATGAGGCGATCCAGCAACTGACCCGCGACATGCCGGAGCATCCGTCGCTGATCCGCCTGACCGGCACCTACCACAACCTGTTGCGGCGCTGGGTCGAGGTGTAAGCCATGAGTTTCCAGTTACGCCGCGAGGAAGTCCTCGACGGCGAGCAACTGCGCGCCATGCTCGAACAGAGCCCGGCCCGGGCCGCCCAGGCGATCCTGCTGGCGGCCGGGGAGGGCGTGCCGGATGCCCAGGCGCTGCTCGGGCAGATCCTGCTCGACGGCCTGGGCATCCAGCGCGACCAGGCACTGGCGCTGCGCTGGTTCGCGATCGCCGCCAAGGGCGGGCAGCTGATGGCGCGCAACATGCTGGGGCGTTGCCACGAGCATGGCTGGGGCTGCGAGGCCGATGCCCGGGCCGCCGCCGGGCATTATCGCCAGGCCGCCGAAGCCGGGCTGGACTGGGCGCTGTACAACTACGCCAACCTGCTGGCCACCGGTCGCGGGGTCGCTGAAAACCAGGCCCTGGCCTTGAGCTGCTACCGGCGCGCGGCGGCGATGGGCCACGCCAAATCCATGAACCTGCTGGGCCGTTATCTGGAGGAGGGACGTCACTGCCCCAGGGATGTCGCGGCGGCCTGTGACTGGTATCGCCGTTCCGCCGAGGGCGGGGATTTCCGTGGGCAGTTCAGCCATGCCGCGGTGCTGGCCGATGCCGGGCGTATCGACGAGGCGCTGGCTTGGCTAAACAAGGCCCTGGAAGGCGGCAACCTGAACTTCCTGCGGGTCGCCCGCGGCGCTTTGTTGCAGGCGGCTCATCCGCAGATCCGCGGCTTGGCCCTGGCCTATCACCAGCGTGCGGCAGAGCTGGGTGACGAGCGGGACTTGGCGCTGCTTGCTGCTCAGGTGTAAATCACTATGATTGAAAGTTAATCACTCTTCATCATTTTGATACGGCGGAGATAGAACCATCATGACCGCAACTAAAGTGCTGACCGCACATGTGCCGTTGGAGTTGGCCGACAAGGTCGACCAGATGGCCTCCCGGCTGGAGCGCTCGCGCGGCTGGATCGTCAAGCAGGCTCTGGTGGCGTGGGTCGATCAGGAAGAGGAGCGCAGTCGCCTGACCCATGAGGCTTTGGCCGATGTGGATGTTGGGCGGGTCATCGATCACCAGGCGGTCCAGGCATGGGCCGAGAGCCTGATGAATGACAAGCCTTTGCCGGTGCCCAAGTGAGGGAATTGAAATGGACGAGCAAGGCACTGTCGGACCTGGCCCGACTGTTTGAGTTTCTTGCTCCGGTGAACCGTTCGGTGGCAGCTCGAACGGTGCAATCGCTCACGCAGGCCCCGGATACCCTGCTGACCAATCCGCGTATCGGCGAACAGTTGGAGGAGTTTCAGCCTCGCGATGTTCGGCGTTTATTGGTCGGGCCTTACGAGATGCGTTACGAGATCCAGGATGCGACGCTCTACATCCTGCGGGTGTGGCATGTACGAGAAGACCGCTAGTGAGTCGAGTCGCCCGATGCCCTGAATGAAAAAGCCCATGACGCGTCATGGGCTTTTTCGTTACGGCGTGGCGCTTACAGGTAGAAGGATTTCAGTGGCGGGAAGCCGTTGAATTCCACAGCGCTGTAGCTGGTGGTGTAGGCCCCGGTGGACAGCCAGTACAGGCGGTCGCCGATGGCCAGGTTCAGCGGCAGGCCGTACTTGTAGTTCTCGTACATGATGTCGGCGCTGTCGCAGGTCGGACCGGCGATCACCACTTCTTCCGTCTCGCCTTTCTTCTCGGTCCAGATCGGGAACTTGATGGCTTCGTCCATGGTTTCGATCAGGCCGGAGAACTTGCCCACGTCGGTGTAGATCCAGCGTTCCACGGCGGTCCGGGATTTACGCGCCACCAGCACCACTTCGCTGACCAGGATGCCGGCGTTGGCGATCAGCGAGCGGCCTGGCTCGAGGATGATTTCCGGCAGCTCGTCGCCGAAGTCTTCCTTGAGGAAGCGGATGATTTCCTCGGCGTAGGTTTCCAGGCTGT